>JFJP01019073.1_pt1 | contig 20620 bp, 12 predicted proteins | sample 431651 | NCBI WGS metagenome assembly JFJP01 (sample SAMN02602958, study PRJNA72255) | Microbial mat metagenome, whole genome shotgun sequencing project. | biome: fresh water; feature: sink hole; material: water; isolation source: purple microbial (photo- and chemosynthetic) mats found in...
CTTTTTGCTGGGCACCGGTGAGACGGTTCGCAAGATCCTTGGCGGGGACGGATTTGAAGTCCATGCGCTCCACGGAACGCGCCAAAGCGGAATAGAACCCGAGCTTGTCCTGATCTGCGCGTCTGGCGTCAGTCATGTACGCCGGGGGTCCGGTCCTGCCTACCGATTGCATAGCTTCAGACAGAAGACCGCTGTTGATGTGGACAACGGCGGCGTCAACCTTGGCAAGCGCGTCCTGCTTCATGGCGTCCCGCTGGGTGACTCCAAAATACGTTTCGACTTTGGAATAGACGTTTCCTGCGATTTCCTCGGCGATAATATCATCCAGCATGTCCGAAAGCGCCGCCGGGGTTTCGCGGATACCCTCTGCTCTCATTTTGTTTCTGGCAATGTCTTCAAGAACTGCTCTGTTTATGCTGCTTGCAAGCATATTCCTGCGCATGGTCTTGAATGCTGCGCTTGTCTTGTCTACAGATGCTTTGATGTATTCAGCGACTGCGTTGCCTTTGTGAATCAAGCCGTGGAATACCTCATGCCCGTTGACTTGATCGGGCTGGTACGGGCTGGAAACGTTCTGGACTATAGACTTAGTGCTGTGGTCAATAAACCCGTGCATCGGCGCATTTTCGATCAGCACAAGGTCGTATCCGAATGCTTCAGTCTTGGCAATTACCGTTTGCCACTTGTCCTCGGCATAGGCACTCGCGGCGAACGTTGCTTTGCCCCAGACGGCGCGGGATGAACCCGATCCCGATCCTCCCACAAATCTTGAAATGATTTGGGTATATTTCCGTTCTCGTCGAGCGTTATCAGATACGCTGACCCGTCCGGCATTGGCATCCTGAAGAGTTCCCCGGCTCCGATTGGCTTCTGTGCTTGCTCTTTCATTTGAGGTTCCTTGTACCGCATCCGCGGCCTGTTTGTCCAGCATGTATTTGCTGTCGCTTGGCGTGTTTTTAAACCGTTCGTTTATAGCCTGAACCTTCTTGACAGTTCCAGAGCCATCCTTTGCTCCACCAAACGGCCTGAATTTATACCCGGATATGGCGGCTATGCGATTGGCAGCGGACGCAATGTTTTCAATATCGAGCGAGACGGTCATTTTGTTTCCGCTTTTTGTGAAGTCTCCAGTAATCGCCCGAAGCGATTCATCCAGATAGAACTTCGACCCGCTTGCGCGAGCAGCAGGAACAGAAATAACAAAGTCATTCCAGCGTCGTGACGCTATCGTTGCGTCTCCGCTTTCCAGCCCTGATCGCTCGTTTTCGATCCATGCTCTAACGGCATCCCCGTTTGCCAAGTCTGCGCGGGGATCCCGTGCAAGCTGTTTTGGTGTCCACGTTAACGGCATAAGCAAGCCTGTGATGGTAGCGCCTTCTCTGGACTTGAACGAAACAAGGCGCCCGCGGCTGCCTGCCGCGACAATAGCGCGTATAGGATTCCCAGATATGACCTGGCGAACGAATCGGCCCCCGGTTTGATTTACATCAACCAGGCTTTCGTCTGCAAACGAGACTTCGATCTTGAATAAATCTCCTCCAACCTGAGATAATGGTATCCGCAAAGACGATCCGCCTGGCTGATTCGTCATAGTGTGAAGGACGATACTTCCTGGAGACGCCTTGATTCTGCCTTCGGTATGCTTCTGAAACTCTATACCGGTAATCATCCCGATGGCGTCAATGCCTTCCTGCAAGTGTGTGATGTCAACGAAACTACCGGCTACCCTCTTGTAAAAATTCAACTGCGGTACGATGTTCTGACGGAACATGGCAGCGGCGGCTTTATTTCGTTCAAGCTGCTGTGATAAAGCAAGCGCCTGCGCGTTCGAAGTCGGGCTTAGTGCGGTGATCTGCTCTTGAATCTCTTTTACAACTGCGGTGTATAATGCCCCTGTATCCTGGATGAAGGCATCAATTTTTGCAATCATCGTCTGTTTATCGCCAGAGCGCTTTTGAAAGTCCCTGCGCATTTCGTTTGCCGTTGGTACGTGCCTGGTGTCCTTAATCTCCCATTTCTGTAGCTTGCTGGAAGCCTGAAAAATGTTGCTCTCGTCGGTTCCCTGCTGGAGCTGGTCCTCGCTTTGGAGAACGCCGTCCCAGTCATCATAAACCGATATTTCGAGGTCATACTGATCTGTTGCCTTCAGGTAATCGACATACTCAAGATATTTCTTGACGATTGTTTCATATGCTTGCTTTTGTATGCTGTTTGGCATGAGTGCCATGCGCCCAGTGAACACGTTGGCGAAATCGGGCCGACTCGGAGTGGCTTCGCCGGTTTTGTCGTCGGTGTCTGGCTCAAGATTCAATATGCTTTGCAGTTCTGGAGCATCATCGGTCAGATATTGAGCAATAATCTTGTCGCCAAACCGGTTCATAAAATCAACTTGATCTAGCGATACGCCGCCTTCTTGGGCTGCTGTGGTGTTGGCGTTAAGGCTCTTCATCTTACGCTCAAGAACCAATGACGGCCTGCGCTCTGCTTCGAGAGGAAGTACAGGCATTGTGTATTTTGCCCCGCCCGGAATCATGCCAGTGCGCTTAATACGCCCTAGCGTCTGGACCATGACGTTAATGTCACCGTGAGGCTGGGCAATAATCATATTCCTTGTCTTGATCGGCTTTTCCTTAAACTTCGGAGAGGCATGGATCGACAAACCGGTAGATCCTGACGCATTCAAAATCAGCGCATCAAGCGTGCCGTTGTTGAATCCGTTGACCAGTGAGTTTTTGTTGGCTTTCTGGCGTTTCTCGTATGTCCCTACGGTATAAGACGAATCTGCGTATCGAACCCCGCTTTGGCGCCCGGTAAGCTCTCCGACGCGAATACCATTTGCACGAAGACCTTGCAGAATAGCATCAATCGGTGATATTGGAATCTCTACGTCTAGCTCCCCGATCAACCTCATAACGGAATCGTAGGCGTTTTGAAGCCCAAGCTCGGAAGCCGATGCCGTAAATGTCTCTGAATTGCCCTGCGCGTCTTTTACGGTATATCGAAGAGTCCTGTCAAGCGCACGGCCCATCATGTCGTTGAATTTTAAAGATATGGAGTCTCCGGCTTTCCACCCGTTTTGCTCCGCAAAATCATTCATTAACGATTCTTGCGTGTTCATCAATGCTATGACCGGCTTTTCTCCGCGTTTGAACGACGCGACAGCCTCTTCCACTACTGCATCCACCTTCATAGCCAGAAGCATTTGATTAACATAGTTGTGCGCGATTGAAGCAAATGGCGTATAATCGACTTGTGCATCACTTAGAGCTGTTCCACGACCCATATCAAGCTCGCTTACTGCGGCCTTGACTAGATCGCTGAAAGACTTGATTTCCCGGAATATCTCTGTAGTGTCGTCAACCTTTGACGCCAGTTCCGCTGACCGATCTTCTTGAACGATACGGCGCTCAAATACCACGCCTGAAAAATCGCGCTCCCGACGTATAAGCTGACCGACAGAAGCCAAAGATTCAGCAACTGCCTGCTGTAGTGCCACGCCACCGCGTTTCATTGCTCCAACCAGGTCATCCATGTTTTCGGCAGCTTTGCCTAGAAGAGTTCTAAAGTATAGTGGAGCATTATCCGGCCGCTTGGCATATGTAGCTGACAAATATACAACGCCAGTTACTCCTTTGCCGTTGAGTATTCCATCTGCCTTTATTTTTCTTCTTTCCGCACCAGAGCCCCGTTGGATTTCACCGCCCCTCATGAATGCACCCTGCATCGAATCGCTTCCGCTGGCGTCGTGAGCTTCATCCATAATCACAATAACGTTTTCGTTTTTCGATAGATGCTCAAGAAGTCGCTGCTGGTCGTTCTGCGTTGCAATTTGCGAGTAAGTTGAAATTACGGAATCATATCCGAGAGACCCGATGCCATTTGCAATAATATCGTCAATGGCTGCGCGTCTTGCTTTCGCGGATGACGGCGAGGAAAACAGGACCTTGCCTTGTTCGTCAACAATGTCTGACGTTTTTGGGGCGCCTAAAATAAACGGATTAAACGAGTACCCAACGTCAGACGCATCGCGCTGAAGGTCCGAGAACAGTTTAGCGTCTTTGGTGAAGAATACCGGGGTTATGCCGTTCTTCTGTGCGTACCGCATTATTCCGGCTGCCTGACGGCCTTTACCAATGCCGGTTTCATCTGCGATAATAAGAGCGCCGCCGTTCTCGATCTGGTCAACAGCAAGCGCAACTCCGTCAATCTGCTCGGCTGCCATAGCCCGATGAAGGTCTTCAATCGTCTTATAGCCAAGTTTGAAGCGAACCCACTCGTCAATGTCTCCGCCTACCTTGGCTCTTAGTTTTTCAAGAGCTGAAGCAATACCCTGCGCCATATTTGACGGTACAAGAGTTTCAAGACTCATGGAGTCTGAAGCAGGAACGTATTGATGCTGCCCAGCGTTCTGCGGCTTTCCTAATAAAGAAGAAGCTCCACGTAAATTGCGAGGTTCAACTCTGTCGCCCACGATCTTGCTGCCTGATCTGGTTCCAGTTTTGGTTTCTGGTGCAGCATTACGTCCTTTGCGCTCTTTAGCCACTCTTGGATTTGGGATCCGCTGTCCGCTTGAGGAAGTGCGTGTTTTACGAGGTTTCTTATCTGAGACGGGCTCAGGGGTTCCGGCGGCAGAATCATCCGAACTTCGTGTGGCAGATTCTCCTGCAACCGAATCTGCTCCTCCCGTATATCTGAATCCCGTGATTCTTGTACCAGCCGAGACAAAATCTCCGCTTGGAGATCCAAGAACTGATCCATGGTTGTCGGCGGGGTTTGGTTGCGTTTCAGGACGCACAGCAGATCCGGCATTTTCTCCGGCATCCATACGGTCTCGTTTTCCAGTAAGGTCATCACGCACCTCCTTCGCTCTGTTATAAATATCGCTCCAAGAATAGAGCCTGTCAACTGTTTTCGGAGCCAAATCCTGCGGAGTAAATGGGATGTCTTGGCGTCTTCCGTCAATGATAATTACCCGAAGCGGCCACTTTGCGCCTTGCCGCCCGTAAAGCTCTCCGTCGATTTCAAAATGGTCGGCTACGTTAAAATGGTTGTGCAAGTAGTTAAGGAATGTGCGGTCTGCCCCTTGACCGACAACTCCTGGCTCTTTATTCGCCCCGAGTATCATGACGGCGCGACCGTCCGGCGCCAGCCCTTTTAATGCCTGTAGCGCGATTACGTGTTCAAGCCTTTTAATGGCGTACCCGTCAACATTTGTTGTTTCGTATGACGCAAATGGAGGATTCATGACCATGGCGCCATGGGGCCCGCCTGGCTCATGGGTTGTCGCGTCTTCGGTTGTCAGCTTTGTAATTCCTTGCGCACGCAGATTCGCGGCCCGGTTCGGGTCAAGTTCGTTGGCCGTCACCTTGTTTTTGTCGATACCGATTACCAGCATTCCGTTTCCGCCTGTTGGCTCGTAAACGCCGTCGGCCAAGTCTGCGGCAACCATTAATGATGCTGCAAACGCCATTGGTGCCGGCGTGCTATATGCTTGGTTTTCGATGCTAGTAGATGTCCTGGCCGAAAGAATAGGTTGGTTCTGGTATAATTCTACCAGAAGGTCGAACTTTTCTAATGAATCAAGGTTTTTGCGTGATGCAATCTCGTCGGCAATCAACACAATATTAAACTCTACTTGCTCTTGTAGCTGTTTAAGCGTGACGCCAAGACTGCTTGCCATAGAACGCATCTGCCCGGATTTGGAGATTGCTGATTCTTTGCTGGTTATCAGCGTCCGCATTTCTGCCGTAACTGTGTTATCACCGGTTGCGTTTGGCGCTTCCAATGTCGATGCTTTGTCGATTCCGGCAATCACTTCACGCGCCTCGGTACGGCTCACGTCGTCCAGCGTGTCATCGACGGCTCCGGCGCTCTGCCAAGCCCCGTGCAAGAACTGCTTGATTGCGTCCCAGAAGTCGGCCATATCCACCGCGACGTTGTTGGCGAACTGCTTGAAGGTCTTGACGCCGCCCTCGGCGTATAGTGCCGCCATCTGGGCCGCCAGCGATACATTCTCGGGATCCAGCATCGGGTTTATTCCTAGCCGGCCTTTGAGATTTGCCCGCAATTTGTCCTGAATGGCCTTGAGCTGCGCTTGTTTCTCGGCTGTAAGGTTCAGCGTCGGGGCCTTCACTTCGACCTTGGCCCGTGGTGCCGGGATTCGCGCCTTGGGCTTCGGCGCCGTTTCCGGTGCCTTCGGTTTCAGGTCTGGATAGTCGGCCAATACCCGTTCATCCACGGTTTCGCCGTTGTCCACAGCCTTCTTTACCGCGTCCCGGTGGTACTCTTCGTACTCTGCCCATGGCGCACGGGGATTGTCACCGACTTCAGTCTGTCCCAGCCGACGGCGTTCGGTCCGCTGAAGGTCAATCCAGTTCTGGCGGGTGACTTCATCGGGGGTGTACCCAGATCGCTCGAACTCGGTAAGATCCATACGGCCGGCAATGGTGTCAACTTTGGATTCCCCCGCTGTCGCAGTGGCTGCACTTACCGCCGCGTCGGGCCTCGAAGGTGTCTCCGCTCCCCTCTCTTTAGCTTCGGGTGCGGCAACGGGGGAAGATCCTCGAAGGTGTCTCCGCTCCCCTCTCTTTAGCTTCGGGTGCGGCAACGGGGGAAGATTGTTGCGAATCATCGCCAAACTCGTCAGGATACGTCTTTGCCAGTTCCTCCGCGTCCATTTGGAATTGCGGATCGAACGCCAAAGCATTGCGGTCATACTCCATCAGGTCCGACACGCCGTTTTCGCCTTCGCCGGCCAGCGTGATTGTGTCTCCTTCGATCTTTACCACCGGGCCGATAAATCCATCTGCATCTTGCAGAACCATGCCACGAACAGGCGTAAACGGTGCGGATGCCATACGAGCAGACTTGGCGGGTGTCTTTTGGGTGGCCTGTCCGCTGCGCCGTTGCAGTTCGCCAGTTGCCTGGTTCTCGCGCAACCGGGCGTCTACAAGCGGGATCGCCTTCAGAATTCGAGCAACACGTTCGTCCACGGCGCCTATAGTGCCATTTTCGGCCAGCCACTTGACGACTTCGGAAGCTATGCGCTGGCGGCCTGACGCTACAAACCCATCGGCCTCTGATCGAATGGCGTCCGGGATGTCACTAAGCGCACGGCGAGCCTTGACGCCGGACTCAACGGCGCGAACAAGGTCGTTGTATTCCGTGTCATCGGTAATCTGCGGTTCTTGGGCTGCTGGTTTTTTCGGCTGCGGAACCCTGGCTTTTGGTTTGGGTGCTTCTGCGTCCTTCGGTACTTCGATCCCGGCCAGTTTGGCGGCAAACGCAATCGCCTTGGCTTCACCGCGGGGGATGGCCTTCAGCGTATCGAACATCTTCAGCCGGTCCTTGCGCTGGTTATCCGTTCCGGGTTGCTGCTCGATCCACTTGCGCCAACCCTGGAGATCAACAACCTTCACGCGCTCGCCTTTGGCGTCCCGGTAAAAGACGGCCTGCTCGGTTCCGGTGGTATCGGCACCCAGCAGGGACATATCCGCCTTGGCGGCTTCGGCTTTGCGCTCCTGCTCGCGTTTGGCGTCACGTTCGGCCTGAATACGGGCTCCGTCCTTGGCCGTGTCCATGGCAAGGTTGAACGGTTCCGCCCCGCCGAATAGGCTGGTAGACGGTTTGGCGGGCTCGTCTGCTTTCTTTCTGGGTGCCGGTACTATTGCGCGGGTGGGTTTGACTTCAGGAGCACCGCCAGTGCCTTCTGGCTCTCCTGCCGCTCCTTGGGCGTCAGCCTCTCGTTCTCCGCGTTGCACTGCATCCCCGCCGCCTCGATCGCCGTCGGTAGGCTGTACCCCTGCTTCTGGTACACGGCCTGTAGTTTCGCCTTCTTGCGTCCTATTTCCAGTGCTATCCTGCTGCTCATCTTCTGCCTCCATGTTGTTTACGTCAAAAGAAATGTCATCGACTACTGGGGCCAGTCCAGTTACCTGGTTAACCGGCACCTTGTACGCCTTGCCAGTCGCGTTACTGGTTAGATCGTAATAAAGTCCCGCATCGGAATCGACAAATGCACTATCAATACGGAATGTCTCGTCGTCCTCGCCCAGCCCGTCAGCAACTACATCCGTCTGCGGGGTGAAATACTTCCCGGCGGCCAGCCCTTCTTGAAGCGCGGCGTCGGCCTTCTCGTACTCGGTATCCAGCTTCGCCTGCCGGTTGGCTTCTTCGGCGGCTATGGTCTCCATCTGCTGATCCTGATCCATGTTCCGAGCCCGGAGCGGCAGTTTGCCGGTATCCTTCCAGGCTCGGTAGTCTGCAACCTCTTCGCGGATGGCCTGCCACATATCGTCCAGGGTGGCCCCCTCGGGCAGTAATCCGGCTTCACCGCCGCGTCCGCCGGTGGAAGAAAGAGCGGCAAGCATCTGATCCGGGGAGAAGTTGCCAGCCTTCGAGAACGTACCCATGAACGACGGCACGGCTACCTTGCCCTCGTCCACGATCCCGTCGTAATTGCCGTCAATCAGCTTTTTCGGTCCTGCCAGCTTTCCGGGCTTGGTGAACTGCGGGGCATTCATCATGCCCATGCGGTTGATCTCATTGATTACCGGCGTCACTCGATTGTCGCGGGTGTAAACTACGTTGGATTTGAACTGGCCGACTTGGGGCCGGTTCAATGCCGCGGCACGGCGTTTCGCCTTCTTTTCGTCATCAATGCGTTTCAGGTCGGCAATCCGGGCCTGTTCGGCCTGGTTTGCCCGCTGCGCCTTGACGGCACGGCGTAGAGTGGTAGCGTCGGTGATCTTCTCGACAGCCTGTTTCTTGCCGTTGACGACGATGGTGTTGACGCCGGCGGACTGAAGCTCGCTGCGCATTGCCGGGAGACCCTGCTTGGAAATGGTAGGTGTGGTCGCTGCATTGGTAATAGGAGCGGATGGGGCTGGTTTTGTCATCGCCTCGCGCAATTCGTCCAAATGCCACGTCATTCTAGTCTCGAACGTATCCCGTCCTATTTGTGATCGGCGCGTTTCGCCTGTATCGGGGTCGCTGTACCTGACAGCACCTTCCGCAAACAAGCCGTCAGCGGTAATCAGCTTTTCGGCCTTCATCTGTTTCAGGATCGCCCGCCCTTGCTCCGTCTGTCCGGCAAGCGCAATAAGATCGGCGTCCGGCAATTCAAACGGATTGCCAGCGGCTACCGCATCTTGAGCACCAGCGGCGTTTCCTCCGGGGGCAACTGCCGCCGGCTGCTGACCTGCCTCGACGCCTGGCACCCCTTGCACCGGCATTTGTGCCTGAATTTGTGTTCCGTCTCCTTGTGCCGATACGTCTGCCGGTCCTGGCTGTCCCGCCTGTACGTCTTGCTCACCTACTGCCTCCTGCTGCATTGTGACCGCTGGCGGAAGCTCGACTTCGGGCTCCGGCCCCGCGAACTGTTCGACTAAGCTCGACTTCGGGCTCCGGCCCCGCGAACTGTTCGACTGACACCTGACCATTGCCCAGCGCATCGAGCACAGCGGCGTTTTCGGCGTCGATGGCTTCGGACAGGACAATTCCCGCCTTGCGTTCCTGCCGGGCCTGCTGCGCGACTACGGGATCCAGATTGGGAAGCGATACACCGGCGGATTCCTGATTGGCTTCGATGGCGTCAATCCGCTGCTGTTCGGCTCGGGCGGCCTGCTCTTGTGCCTGCTGCGCCTGCATCCTGGTGGCACGTCCGGAGGCCATTTGGTTTGCCTGAACGGCAAGATACGCCTCGTCGAGAGACATTCCCTCGGCCATAAACTGCTCGATCTCGTCGATCTCCGTGTTCCCGTCGGCCATTTCCTGCGCCTCGGCCTCGGCGGGGTCGATTCCGGTCTGGTCGTAGATTTCAGTCCGCAAGCGGTTGTCTTCCTGATCCATGAAGGTGTCTGCATTGAATCCGGGGCCGACTTCTTCGGCCTGCGCCTGAAGGTCTCGGGCTGCGGCGTCGCGCTGCTGGCGGTATGCGGTGATGGCTGCAAGGCGTTTCTTGCGCGGATTCGATGCTCCCCCGCCTCCAAGCCCCATCGCCATGCCGGAAAGCATACCCATCGCGGCCGCATCGTCTACGCCCTCGCTCCACGGCTTGCCCTGGGCGATATTGAGCCCTATCTGCTCCTGTACTGACTGCGGGAGTTCTTCGCCAATACCCTCGAAGAATACCGACAACGCTTTTTGTACCGCCGGATTCTTGAGTGCCTTTGATTTGACGGCGCTTGCCTTGCCTCCAGCCAGTCTCACATCAACATCTGCAATCCCAAGTTTCTTCTGAAGGCCAGCCGACGCCAAGGAAATAAGACCCGTCAATGCCGCACTGCCGGAAACAACGGCAAGCTGTTTTCCTGAAATATCACCTTCGGCGTTATCCCCGGTGATCTGCGATATATTCCCGCCGGCGGTGATCAGCGCTTCCCCGAGTGCGGAAGACACGTAAGGATTGATACCGGTCATTCCCCTGGCGGCCCCCGCGCCAAACATCATCGGTCCGATGGATTCACCAACGCCGGTTGCAATCGTGGACGGATTCTGAACAGCGGCTTTCACCTTGCCGACAAACCCATCCGCATCAGTTACCCGCTTCTTGGCGGCTTGAGTCGCAGACGAGTAGATGGTATCAAGAAACTCCTGCGTCGATTGCGGATCGTACCCGAGCGCACGGTATCCCTTCGACGGCAACGGGACTTTTCCGCCAGTCATCAAGTGCATCGGTGATGTGAGCAGGTCAGAGAGACCAACCAGCGTTTCCCCGGTGGCAACAACCGTTTTCGCGCCAGCTACTCCAACATCCCGTGCTACACGGCCAATGCCGGTTTGCATAGACGTGGATTGAGGCTGCACTGCGGATGCTGGAGCCATACCGTCCGGATTGTCGAAAACATTGCTTGCGGTTTCTGGAGCTACGGGGACGGCTATCCGGGGCGCCGGGATCCGCGCCGATCGCACTGCCGGAATCGCTTGTTCTTCGGGTGCGTCAAAGATGTTGGGGGCTGCGGCCGCTGTCTCCACTTTCCGGGGCGTCGGTATCCGCCTTGCCATCGCGCTTGCTTGGGTGGTGTCTTGTTCGTCCGGAAAGTCAAAAATGTTTGCCATAAGACACTCCAATCCAAGCGGTAACTATTGGTTGTAAATCAAGGTTTGGCGGCTGCTTGCGAGGTCATTGCCTGATCCATCACGTCTTTCAGCGGCATTCCGCTTGCCAGCGCCTTCTGGAACACGGTCCACTCTTTGTCGCTTGGCGGTCTGCCAAACGCCACCGTGGCCGCGTTCATGATAGCGGAGTCGATTTTCTTCTTCGCCGCGGCATCGCTGCCTTTGAAATTGCCGAAATTGAAGAAACCGCCCTTTGTGTCTGCCATCGCCTGATCCACACCGGCAATGGCCTCATCAACGGTGGTCTGCTTGACGGACTCGGGAGCTATCGGATTTCCTAAATCATCCAGTACCCTTCCGGAAGCATCACGAGCCTGGGTGGTCTCGTATTCCGATACGGGTTTACCATTGGCGTCATACGTCTTGTTGCGAAGAACGCTAACGGTTGGGGGAACCGGCGCCATCGGTTTTACACCAGCCCTGGCGGTCTCTATTGCGGCGTCTGCATTGATATTCGCCAGTTCGACGGCGTTGTCCTGCCGGGTCCGCATCAGTCCTTGCTGACGAACTTCCCCCTCGCGTCCGGCGATCCGCTGGCGAGCCATGGGACTTGCAAAGCCGTAAGCCATGTCGGCCATTGTGCCTTTCTGCTTCTCCCTGGCTGCCATGATAGCGGGGCCGACTGGAACCGTACCGGGTGCCGCTGCTGGCTCGACTGCTCCGCCGGCGGTCTGTCCGTTCCGGCGCAACAGTCCTTGCTCGGCGTCTGCCAGTGTCCCCGCCACCTTCGATAGATCAAAAGCGGCCGGCGGTCTTTCTCCGTCGGGAATACGATCAGTCATCATCTCGCCGTTTTCTCGAAGAATGCCGCGTCCGCCCGATGCTCTCAACGCTTCAAGGTTCTGGTTCGGCTGGTATGCCGGAGCGACTGCACGAATCGGATTACCAGCGGAGTCAACAAGTCCTCGCTTCTGACCCTCGGCTATCTGGCCGTCCTTTTGCATCCCGCGAGTGTCCAGAACGAAAGCCTGCCTGTCGGCCATGTCTTTATCATACTGCGCAGTCTCGGCCACATTGCGTCCACCAAGAAAGACGCCCGTTGTGACTGGTTCTGCGGCTGGGCGTCGCATCACTCCTGCTGCCGGGGCCGCTGTCGGAACGGCTGCCGGAACCTGCGGGGCTGCGTCCGGGATTGCAGTAGCAACAGGCGCAACGCCAGCTATCGGTTGCTTTCGCAATAAGGAACCAACTTTAGCAGCCAGTTCCGGCTTTGGATCAGCAGCGTAGTTGCCTGGCATGGTGATTGTCGGCTTTGCGGCTGTGCTGCGCTGGCGCCGCGTTTCTTTGTTCGTCCACAGTAATGATGTAAGCGCCATAGTTCACCTCTTTTCTATCGTTGCTGACTATCTACTCGTTTACGGCCTCTTTGGCAAGACTATTCCTCACAGGATAATGGGCTTGAGTCACAAATCGGATACAATCATATTGATGCCGAAATACTTGTGCCCATGCAGAGATTCAGGGATAGGAAGATCACATGCCACGATTTTCTTGTAAGCATACGGATGTGTCGGATGAAGATTCTCCATTCCGCATCCCGGCGTCCATTTTTTGAAAACCGACTCATACCAATCTGGAACCAACTCTTTGGCATGACCCCACCCTTTAAGTTTTCTTTCCACGGCGGTCGAGGGCTTGGCCCAAGAATAATGCCGCATCCGGCACACCGCCGAAGGTATTTTAACGATTTTCCCGCCGCCTGCCACCGCCCTAATCCGTGAGAAACGCTGGTCAGAACGCAAAATGATATTAGGCGTAAGCGGTTCTGGTGGGTCAACTCTCCAGTGCAGAGAGCGCCAGTAAGTATACATCGAGCATTGAGCGGCCGTCACTTCCGTATCGCAGTTTGCGGAGTGAAGAAAATGGCGCCACAGGGCAATAGCTTCCTGATCCGTGTAAAACTCATCTGAATCCACTACCCACACCCACTTGTATCCTCTGCTCTGTATTAACTCCATGGCCTCGTTTCGCATACTGGTTTCGTTTGCGGCCGGGTCATCAGAGCCTTTGTATCCTACGGCATGATGCTCAATGTTAGAAAGCCCTGATTTTTGAAGCCGTGAAACTACGCCCGCAACACTTGAGTCTTTTTCTTCTGATCCCGAGAATGTCTTTTCGCCTTGCACAACAAAAACGGTCCCTACCCGTGAAGACAACCACCGCAAGACACGTTCCAGGTAGTCGTCTTCCTCATGCGCCATAACAAATGCGGCGGCGTTGTCCAGCGGAAAAATGTCGGATTCCGTAGATGCGGGGCCGGTCAAGTCAATCGGCTTGAGTTCCGCCGCCCTTGCTTCCAGTTTGATCCGCCAAAAGTTCATGCTGTACCAGAATGTGCCTTGCGGGGAGTCGGCCTTGATCGTCTCATGCGCTGAAATGTGGTTTCCGCCCCGGCGCTCCCAGTGGTATGTAGGCGTTCCGGGATTGAATTCCCGCTTGTCGAAATAGCTGTTGTAGGCGATCCACGAGTCACTGCCACGCATCAGGTCCGCCGGAAAGAGCTTGTAGACGTAATCAATCTCGGCCGGCGTAAGTCGCTCGAACAAGGATGTACCCCAGCCCCAGCAGTCAACGACCTTTTCCTCGGTCTCGTAATGCGCCTGGTACTTCTTCCCGCATACCTGCAAGGGCTTGTCGCACCGGTTCCCGTTGGCGTTCCATGCCGCCACCAGTTTTGTCAGATGATCGGGCTCCAGCCAGTCGTCGTCATCGAGGATCGTCCAGCAGTCGGTCTCGACGTGCTTCAGGTTGGCGATGTGCTGGTAGACGTGCCGGATGTGAATGTCCTCAAGGTTCCGTACCTCGATCCTGGCACCGATTGGCACGTTCTGAAGCTGCATCTGCGTCGGGTGATAGTTCAGGATCAGCAGCTTCGCGCTTTGGTACTCCTGCGCGATGAACGAGCGGATTGCCCGCGGCATGGTGTCCTGGTGGCCGCCGATGGTTTCCATGATCACGGTGATGCTCGGGTTGTAGACGTGGTTTCTCATTGGATCTCCTATGCGTTAGTGAACTGCCATTTTGCAACAAAGTAGACCGAACAGTCAAGGCTTGTCGGGTTTGACGCCCGTGAGGCGTTGAGTCCTTGGCTGTAATCGTCCTGCGGGGAACCTAAGGCCGGGATCCCATCATAAGTAGGTTCAAAGGTTCTCGATGCTGTAGCCGAAGCACTAAAGTCTTGCATAAGTGCAAAGGTTTCCGTCGAACCGTCCGTTACGGAGTCGTGATCGTAGAATACCCGTGTATTCGATCCGTCTGCGTAGGTTTTTACAAGGAACAAATACGCTTCGCCGACATGGCTTATGGCCGACGGAATGCCCGTAATCGAAACACTCCGGCGAAAACGGGTCGTCACTACCCGGTACTCGACCGGGCTTGTGCCAACCTCGGATGAGTCAATCCGTACCGCATAGACCTTCCACGAATCGTCAGAGGATCCTGTACTCCAGCTACCCGGCCAAGAAATGTCTGCATAAGCATCGGCGTATGAAGCCTTAAAGTCTGATGTATCGGATTTCACCTGCGGAGTTCCGTTGGCGACACTGACAAGGATCGACGTTTCCTTCATTGCCGAAAGACCAGCCTGCAACTCCTCGAAGATCCACGGGCCGACAATATCTCCCGGCTGAATCAGGCCGTATGAGAAGGTCGTTGGGTTTATCGTGGCTCGTTTGAATCCGCTGCTGTTGATGCCTGCCTCTACGCGCCAAGTCGCCTGTGTGAATTTCTTTAGGCAATAGTTTGTGTTGTCCCACGCTTCGGCTGCGGTGGCCCCCTGCATATCAATGGTGTGATCTCTGAACTCGTCGCAGTTGTCTTCGCACCATTGCTGAATGTATTCCCACAGTTCATGCGCCTGAATGGAGTCACCCGCTGCGAGTTCTGACTGACCTGCCCCCCATGTGTAGATCGCCTGCCCGAGTGCCTGCCTGCGCTCTTGGAACGCCAAGATAATCTCATTGGCAGCGTCCAAGTCCTGCAAGCCCTTGCTCCAACTACTTACTGCTGTAAATGCGGCCATTGGAAACTCCTGTTAGACGTAGCGAATCCAGTCCCACTCGACATCATAGTCGGCGTCGGTTTTTTTAACAAGAGCTTGGTGTTCCAGCCCCCCCGTCGGATACTCGGCTCCATCAGCACCAGTTTCTCCAGTCGGTCCGGTAGCCCCCGTCGCCCCCGTCGCCCCCGTCGCTCCGTTGGCTCCGGCAACTCCAGCAACCCCGGTGGCCCCTGTAGCCCCCGTCGCACCGGTGGCACCTGTCGCGCCCGCCGCGCCGTCTTCGCCTTTCGCGGCAACGAGATCCCACCAGGTATTCGATTCGGTTGGCAGTGTAGGCGGGCCGTCCCCGGCTACCGTGTTGGCGATGCAAATCCACGAACTGCCGTCATCCTCGACGACATCATCTATCACGTATGCCGTAGACCCGCTGTAGGCCCCTTTCCATCTCATGTTCTCCGAGGGGGCCAGGATGAAGCTGTACTCTACGCCAGCGGTAGACCAGGCGTGGCCGGCGATGATCTCATAGGTACATACCGCCATGTTATTCACACCTGAATACGTGACGTTTGTGATCTTGGCTACCGTGTCCTCGCCAGACGGTCCTACCACATAAATCACGCACGTTGTTATGGCCGAAAACAGGGCTGATTGATCCACGCCGTTGTTGTCAAGCTTCGCCAGTAATATCTGTGAATTCAGGGTGTTATGCCTGAAATAACCGGCTGTAGGTACCCCGCCTCCAATCAGTTCAAAAAGATAAGGCAGTCCAGCGGTAGAACCGTTCGCGCCATTGGTTCCGTTGGTTCCATTGGCCCCTGTCGCTCCCGTGGCACCAGTAGGTCCAGTAGGTCCAGTCGCTCCGGTAGCGCCTGTGGCTCCGTCAGCCCCATCGTTTCCCGTAACGCCAGTAACCCCCGTTTCGCCAGTCGCTCCAGTCGCACCAGTCTCCCCCGTAACGCCAGTAACCCCCGTTTCGCCAGTCGCTCCAGTCGCACCAGTCTCCCCCGTAACGCCAGTAAGCCAGTAACCCCCGTTTCGCCAGTCGCTCCAGTCGCACCAGTCTCCCCCGTAACGCCAGTAACCCCCGTTTCGCCTGTTGCTCCAGTCTCCCCGGTACCACCTGTTCCCCCTGTCGGCCCTGTTTCGCCAGTTTCACCAGTGACGCCGGTAACTCCCGTTTCCCCTGTCGGCCCTGTTTCCCCAGTGACGCCGGTAACTCCCGTTTCCCCTGTCGGCCCTGTTACGCCTGTTGCTCCAGTCTCCCCGGTTGGGCCTGTCTCACCGGTTGGACCTGTTTCGCCGGTAGGCCCTGTTTCGCCGGTCGCTCCGGTCGGCCCGATGTTGTCGTAGTGGTCGCAAAGCTGGCTGCGCCTGATATTGCCTACTGCATACGTCGCTGGCACCGCTGGGTCAGGCGGATCCGCAGGAATCTCTGCCGACTTCTCTTCGACCAGAAGCCGGATGATAACAATCTGATCCGTGGTCAAGGTTGCTGAAGGTGCCGCTTCTGAAACTGTCAGCGTCCCTGCACCCCGATTCAGCGTTGCGACAACAAGTCTTTCCCCGACTGTTGCAAAATCAACGTGGGCAAATCCTTCACCGTCCAAGGTCAACTTGGTTTCCGTGACGGTGGATCCGTTCAGCCAGAACCAGCTACCCTCGGTGAAATACACCCGGGCTTGCTCGTTTCCGTTGATAAACGGCCTGAACCGGTGCATCACCCGGTCAATGTTCTTGATCTGGGTGGTTCCATCGGTCTTGCGCTTCACGTCGATGCTGCGGGCCTCGCCCACCAGCGCCAAGCTGTTCTTTTCCCTGAACTCGTATTCAAAGTCTTTGGCAAACCTGATGTCCTGCTCGATGCTCAAAAGCCGATCTTCGATACCATTGCCTCCGACAGCAGCTTTCAGGCGGTCAATCTCGCGGATTGCCTCTGCAAATCTGGCCTCAAGTTCGGCTATTCGCTGTTCGTCTGTTTTCATGGTGCTGGTACTGCGGTCAATGGCATAGCTTCATAGCAAATCCGTGTGGCTTCCCATACCCCGTTGCCGGCATAATTAACGGTCCCCTCGCTGCCGCCTATCTCAACGCCGGTTGCGTCGTCAAAGATGCCGCCAGCAACCAAAGCCCATCCGTGAGGTGATTCTTCGATTATCGCCCAAGTCCACGCAGCCTCTGCTGCCGTTTTATTGGCTGCTTCCGAATCACTTGACCTGACAAACAGCTTGCCGTATGCGCTTTGAATCGCTGCCTCGCGTTTGTCGATACCGCCAGAAGTACGAACTACGACCTCTTTGCGGCTCTTCAATATGGCCCCGTCATAATCAAGCCGGTTCCCGCCCGTGTTGTTGCCTGGAGATTTGCGCTGCGTCTGCTGGACCGTGATCGAGCCGTCGCCGTTGTCCTGGGCGTGTGCCGAATCAATCCGAAATCCGGAAGAGGCCGCGCAAGCCGTCCCTGTTCCTGTCCTGCAATTCGAGACAGCCGTATCCTTGTCGGCAATCTTGATGCCTACCCATATCCGGGTAAACGACTCGCTGTTGGTCCCAAGGCCGCTGTATGTGATGTTGGATGCCGTTGTTGTGTTGACCCAAGCGGTCCACTCGGGTTTTTCGTAGCGGTAAACCTTTGTCCAAAGACCGTTGCCTTCCTCGGTCTTGTCCACGTCCACAAGAGTGTAGCCCGTTGCCGTCGCCGGGGTGCCGTAAGGCGTATCCGTGTCAGAAAGATGGTGATTCTTGACCAGCGTGATATTCATCGTGCCAGACCGAAACCCGTGCGGATCGAGCGTTTTCGTCTGCGTTTCCTCGTATGGCGAGCCCGAAGCCCCGAATGCTTTAAGAAGCTGCGTTCGCTGGATAGAAAGCGAGCCCTTTTCGCTTGGACTGATGCTAACGCTGGTGACGCTGTAGCCGGCGTCCGGTGTGTAAAGGCCAGTCAGCGTGTCCGCTTTGTTGACGAGCATCCACATTTGGTGTTTCTGTTCCTGCTTGGTGGTCTTGTGCGAGTACCAGGTCAAATCCGGCGATCCGACAACAAAGGCGTTGTTGGCCACTTTTTCAAATGCCACCGTTAATCTGCCAGTATTGGTCTCGGGATCCACGTCAAACCGGCGTCCGGCGTAAGAGAAGCCCGAGGCCAGCCCAGTTACAAGGTCGGCATCGGCAATCGCCATGCAGAACGCCCGAGACTCTTTGGTGAGCGCGTAGATGACCAGTGCCACCGTGTCGCCTTCAGACTCCTTGTGTCCAAACAGGTTCAGGATGTTGTTGTCGAACGTCGGGATTGCCGGCCTGGCGAACAGTTCCGCGTTGGTCGCGATCGAGTAGACGCGGGTAAGCGACTGGATCAGTTTGTCGGCTTCGTTGCTCTGGCTGCACCCGGAATGCACCCACGTACCAGGAAAAGAGTCGGCACGGCCCGCAAACGGAGTGCTGACATACTCGGTTTCCGCACTGTTCCCGGCATCGGTATAAAGATCGAGGTGCTTGGCGGCTTCCTGATACTGATCGTACTTGCACCACCACATGCGTGACAAAGACTCGACGCCGGTGGCCGGATTGATCGTGTAGGCAACGCGAAACGCCTCGCGCCCGCTCAACATCCGCTGCATGGATTGGAGTGCTGTATCGCTCATCCTATGTCTCCCAGTGCCAGCGGTAGCCCGTGCCTACCGCGGGGAAGTTTTGCCCGTGCCGTCGCCGGGTAACGCTGAAGAAGGTCAGCCAGAGCCAGCGCGTATTCCTGCCGGAATGGTTCGGCCTCGACGGTCTTGTGCTGACGGAGACCAAGCAGGGTGACAATCGAAAGCATTGCCAGTGCCCGAGGGCCCGGGATCATGATGTCGTCGTCGTCGTTGTCCAGCGTATCAGGATAAGCCCAGTAGTTGACGGTGATCGTCGCGCTGGCGGCCGATCCTGCTGCATTGACGATGTTGATGTATTGAGTCGGGATAGGGTTTGTGCCGGACTGCGAGGAGTAATACCAGTGCGGCCGGCCATCCAGGGAAAGAATGTCTTCCTCTTCGGCCTTGAAATACACTTCCGTTGAGGATCTGACGCCGGTAATCCCGATCAGGTTTGTCGGTAGTGCCTTGGCGGTTCCTGACATGGCCAGCGATGTACTCATGCGCAACTTTGGCCAGTCCCGCATCTCGGCCATTTCCCGGTGAGCAATGTCGATTGCCCGGTAAACAGTCTTTTCCTCGTTTGTCTCGGTCATGTGAAGGGATTCAACCATGATTTTCGAGATGTCCTTGACCTTTAGTGCCGCCATGATTACCCCCTTATGCTGCCTGTCTCAATTCCCTTCCGCACCGGCGCCACGCTGGGCCTGCACCGATCCACACACCCCGGTACACTGCAAACTGCTTCGCCCGCGTCTCCTCGCATATCTGCATTCCTTCCAAAAGCGTCTTGTCCCACCAGTGTTTGCCCAGACTTCGGGGAGCTATCTTCATTTCCTCGGGGATACTGTGCCACATAGCCGCCCACTTTTCAACCTCCATAATGCCGGCTATCTCGGTATTTAGGTCAATCACTATGGCGTTTCCGTCATACCCGAAATCGTGCGGCGGGCTCCAGCGATCGTTGTCGCCTTCAAACGGGTGGCCCAGCATCGGGATAAGCCACAAAATGCGAGGAATGCTGGCACCATTGATTCCAACCATCAGCGGACACATCACCAGATGCCCGTCCGACGTGAGTTGCGCATAGGGTTCCTCAAGGCGCCACAAGTCAGGGGTGTCGTCCTGCTGTGGTGCCCAGTTGACGCGGCCTATGAATCTTGGTTCGAACTTCATGCTCTACCTCGGGGCTATGCAGGGGCGGTTACGCATCGTGGTAACAAGCTCATTGGATGCGTTGGTATTGATCCTCAGCTCCGCGGTTAACGCCATGATCGCGGAATTGTTCTGCTGCTGGTGGTCCGTCAGGCTCTGCAACGCACGGGCCTGCTCTACAGCGGCGCTGGAGTTCGCGATCGACGCCTTGTTCGACATATAGCTCATCCACGAAACCACGCCAAGCATCGACAGCAGCAACAGGCCGAGGATGGCTGTCACTGGCCATGACTTCAAATCGTCGGGGATCGGGGCGGTTATCTGTGCAACCAGGCCGAGGGCCGACAATCCTGCAATTCCCAATGGTTCAGTGTACTGTGTCATGTCGTCCGCTCCCTGCTTGCCTTGACCAATGCCTCCGGCTCTGGCTTCAGCGTGATTCTCGTTGTTGGGTTCTTCCCTCCACGGTGTGTGATGCCCAGATCATCCAGCACTGCGTTTACCTCTTTCTCGTACTCTGTATCAATGATCTCGATCCGGCGCATCGCCTCCATCTGCTTTACCAGCCGACGCGCCTTGAAATAGTCAGCAACGATGTCAACCAGTTTCATAACAAGCATTGCACCTAGTTTCATTTTGCCACCCTGACCTTTACTGGCGGGTAGTAGTTATTGATGATGTCACGCCCTGCCGTCTGGCTGTTTTGCTCGGAGTTGCCGCCT
>JFJP01037986.1_pt1 | contig 20619 bp, 22 predicted proteins | sample 431651 | NCBI WGS metagenome assembly JFJP01 (sample SAMN02602958, study PRJNA72255) | Microbial mat metagenome, whole genome shotgun sequencing project. | biome: fresh water; feature: sink hole; material: water; isolation source: purple microbial (photo- and chemosynthetic) mats found in...
GAGATATTGAGTTTTGTGCTGTATATACGGAAGAAAAACTTCCAACCGGAGTTATTTAACCTTGAGTATGAATTGCTAAACGAAGAACTTCATAAAAACAGCATTCACGAAACCCAACACCTAGAGGAAGAATTTGAAAATTACAAAGACGAATTTCCACATAAATAAATTTTTAGCTGATACAATGGCATATATTCTTCATCTGGAAAAGAGGAAAATGCCTGAAACTACCAAAAATATTTTCATGAATGCCGAAAATGGAAATACTCAAATAACTGTTCCCGCCATTGTTATTGCCGAAATTGGCTATTTATCAGAAAAAGCGCATAGATATTGACTTATCAGACGTTTCGAACCATCTTGAAAAAATCTGTGAACTTTAAAGAACAGGCTTTGAATAATGAAATAATAAACACCTCGTATCAGATTGATAATATTCCGGAGTTACATGACAGATTGATTGTCGGTACTGCTAAATATCTTGACCAAGAATTAATTACCAACGATCCTATTATCGCCAAATCCAAACATGTGAAAACAGTTTGGAAATAATTTTCGTTTACACGGCAGAGCCCGTCAAGGGTTTCGAACTGGTGACGGGCTTTTTCACCATATGCCCGGGATTGAAAATAGTAAAGAGGTGACTGGGAGTCCCCCCTTTACTGCATTGCGCTAAAAAGCTTTAGTTGGGCGTTGTTGCCTGATAGCGGTAATCCTGCTTCGCGCATTATCCATTTTCCATTATCCATTAAACATGCACCGTTAGGTGCGTAATATAGTTAGACTATAGCAGTTTGTATAAGTTTGTACCGCCACGGCCGGAGGAGCACATAGAGTGGTGTGCATTTTATTTCTACCTAAGATATTGCCCCTAACGGGGCAGGTGGTGGTGCAACATATTGCTGGGCTTAAGTCCCAATGGAACGCATTTTCAAATATCAAATCTCTACTCTGAAAGCTTTTTATATGGTGTACAATACAATGCTTCAGAAATCACAAGCACAGAGCTTATCAAAAAATTTGAATTGCGCTAGAAAACTTGTTGGATGTATAAACAAAAGTGATAAAGGAAATGGGAAAAAGTAAGATTTTTTTTGACAAAAATGGTTGACCCACAAGAAAATGATTGTAGCAGAAGAACCTGCGAAGGCAACCATGATGATAATACTTATTGTGATAAATGAATGAAAAAGATGATTATATTCGCAGGTATATAAAAGGAAGAGATGAAAACTTCTAGAATGTACATATGTCCGTCAGAAACCTTAAATAAAAAAAGCTTTTCAAAATTCCGGAAAGTGCATATTGCCTCAAACACCAAAGTTAGAACAGATAAATGGGCTACTTATAGCAGATTTGAAAAGTACTTCTCCATTTTATTACTAGAGAAATCAGAAAATAAGGGACAAAGCTTTAAACAAATGCATCAGGCAATCAAAATGTTCAGATCCCTGCTAAGAAGCGAGCATCACTCAATAAACATATTTTCATACTTAATCTTAAATAATTGATGGAATGTATCTTTCAGAATTTTTAAGTACGAAACAATTTTCATACAAAACATTTAGCTGTTAAATACATATTTCAAAATAAAAAAAATGAAGCTGACAATTATAATTATTAGTTTATTGATAAGTATACAAGCGTATACACAAGATAGTTTGAAAATTAAAACGTTGGGAATTGGGACAGGCGCAATTTATTATCCAACAGGAAAGATTGTTGGATTTTCACATAATTATTTTGCAAGTTATTTATTTTCAAAACATTTCGGAATTCATTTTGGATTAGATTTTGGAATCGGGCAAAAAAGCGATGACTTTTACTTCGATTATGCAAAATCAACAGTTATGAATGCAGGTATGATTTATATTCCGCTAAAGAAAAGAAGCCAATTGCAAATAAATACTTCGTTTATGATTTTTAGTTCTTCAAAAATTTTTGGAACTAAAGATGAAATTATAAATTCAAGCCATGCAATTTCTGAATTTTCAACCATCGAAAAATCTAATTTCTATGGATTAAATCTTGGGATACAAATACCAGTTTATGAAACAAATAGTTTTATATTTTCAACAAAAATTGATAGTTGGGCAAGTTTTCTTCAACTAAATGCAGTTAGTATGAAACTTCAAATCCAATACAAAATTTCGAAATAATGAAAATCAAATTTGTAAAGTTATTAATTGGCTGTTTTGTGATTTTATTATCAAATAGCTGCAACAAAGACTATGAATTTGACAGGAATAGCCAAATACCAAATTTCCCGGGTGATAAATGGATTCAAGTTACCAATGTTGCAGAATATTATTGGTCATTAGAAAAACTAAAATCTGTTGAAACATTCTCAAAAAATTCAGGCTCTGAGTGCGTTATGATTATTGAAAATGGTAAATTAATTTATTCGTGGGGCGAAAATGACAAAAGATTTTATGTAGCATCCGTCAGAAAAAGCTTTTTAAGTCTTATTTATGGATATTATGTTGGAAATCAAATTTCACTAAGCGCTACTTTGCAAGATTATAATGTTGGTGATAAAAATCCAGAACTGAATGATTTGGAAAAACAAGCTACAATACGAACTCTATTAACCTCTTCATCAGGAGTATATCACAAAGCTGCAGCAACTAATAACGAAGATTTACCGGAAAGAAACAGCACAAAACCGGGAGAGCAATTTTATTACAACAACTGGGATTTTAATGCACTCGGAACTATCTTTGAACAGCGAACAGGGCAAAAAATATTTCAGGTTTTTAGCGATAGCATTGCAAACAGAATTGGGATGCAGGATTTCAATTGGCAATCTGATGGCAGATATGATTACAGCAATGTGTCTATTCATCCTGCTTATCATTTCGATATGACAGCCAGGGATATGGCTAGAATCGGATTGTTAGTTTTGAATAAAGGTATGTGGGACGGAAAACTGATAATTCCGGTTAATTGGATTGATTCAATAACTTCAAATCAGGTTTCTGTTTCTGACGATTATGGTGGCGGCAGTTATGGTTTTATGTGGTGGGTAAACAACGGCGGATATTTAGTTGATTTTTCAGGTGTTTCAAAAGATGCATTTTCTGCACAGGGAAATTGGTCGCAGATTATTTTGATAATTCCAAGTAAAAATCTAGTTATTATTCACAGAGCAACAAAAAATTTAGACCCGAGTCGAATGTTAATGATCATTAGAATGATAATTAACTCGAAAATGTAAAAGGCGATAGTTGGTATATACCTCTCGAAAAGCATTAAATATGTATAGAAATACTATAATACTCGCATTTTAAGAACATGACCGAGGTCGAACATCCTTCAAAACGCTTTAAACATATTATACCCGGCGTCAAGGTAATTGAGAATGGATAATTGGTTATTCGTGAAGTGTGATTCCCCCTCATTAAGCAGAGGTTGTGCCTCATATATAAACAATAGACGGCGCCAACGCAGCACGATAAAATCAGCAAAAAACCCGCATTTCATTTTTTTAATATTTGAAATATATATTTAGTAAAACCAGTGCGTATATTTGCTACCCATGCAAGCTGCCAGACATATGGCAATGCAGCCGATTTTTTTACCCAAAAAATAAAAATAATTACATATGAGCAATATGCATAAAATGAAAATAGAAATATGGAGCGATGTAGCCTGCCCATTTTGTTATATTGGCAAACACCGTTTCGAAACTGCGTTGAATCAATTTCCCGAAAGTGAACATATAGAAGTGGAATGGAAGAACTTTATGCTCAATCCCGGGCTTAAAACAAATCCAAATCTGAGCATCACCGAATACCTGTCCAAAGAAAAGGGTATACCTGCAGCCCAGATAAAAAACATGAACCTGCGTGTGGTAGAAATGGCTAGGGAGATGGGATTGAATCTGAACATTGACAATATAGTGGTAGCAAACACCTTCATGGCCCATAATCTGATACAGTATGCCGCAACCCGGGGCAAACAGAACATGGCAGAGGAGCTACTCTTTGAGTCGTATTTTACACATGGGCACAATGTGGACAACATTGAAGTGCTTCTGCAATTGGCTGCAAAAATGGGATTTGACCCAACAGAAGTAAAGCAAGTGCTCGAAAACAAGACTTATACCCAGCAAGTGCACAGTGATGTAAACGAGGCGCGAAAGCTTGGCATAAGTGGTGTACCATTCTTTTTGTTCAATCGCTCATTTGCCATAAGTGGCGCCCAATCGGTGGAAACATTTGTGAATGCCCTGCGAAAATCTTTTGCCGAATGGCGAAGCAAGAACCCCATATCGGAGGTAGAAGTGACCGAGGGGCTGAGTTGCAATGTAGATGGCGAATGCAACTAAGACTAAAAGGGCTGCCTGAAATATTCATTTAGAATTTCGGGCAGCCCTGATTATTAAAAAATTATATTAAACCATGAAAATTTTGAGCGTATTGCGTTGGTTTAGTCAGCTACCAAGCTTTTACTAGCTGGTATGCGTTTGCATCTGGCTCATATAGGCAATGGCCTTGTTTATGCGTGCCAGGGTATTTTCTTTCCCTATTATACGCATGATGTCGAACAGGTGAGGGCCTTTGAGCTCGCCTACCAAAGCCAGCCTGAGTGCATTGAGCACGGCTCCCATGCCAAATCCGTTTTCGGTGATGGCATCTTTTACGCGTGGCTCAAAGTGAGCAGCGGCCATATCGGGTTCGCTTTCTATCATTTCTTTTACAAACTGCAAGTGAGCCACAGAATTTTCTTTCCATGTTTTTTTCACTGCCTTTTCCTCGTACCCTGCAGGGGCATCAAAAAAGAAAGAAGTCTGTTCCCACATTTCGTGTACAAACTGAGCCCTTTCTTTCACCAGCGGCACCACACTGCGAACCATCTGCATAGATGCTATCACGGTGCGCTGCTGCACAATTGGAAGGAACATTTGAGATAATTCTTCGTCGGATTTCATACGCAAATATTGCTGATTAAACCATTTTGCTTTCTCTGGATCAAATTTGCTGCCAGATTTTCCAACTTTATCCAAATCGAATGCATTTATTAATTCGTCCATACTGAATATCTCTTGTTCAGTACCTGGATTCCAGCCCAATAGAGCCAATAAATTTACAAATGCTTCTTGAAAATATCCTTTCTCTCTGTAGCCCGAAGATACCTCTCCACTGAATGGATCTTTCCACTCAAGGGGGAAAACGGGAAATCCCATTTTGTCGCCATCGCGCTTGCTGAGTTTTCCTTTTCCCTCGGGTTTGAGCAGCAAAGGCAGGTGAGCAAACTGGGGCATCACAGCCAGCCAATCGAATGCACGGTAGAGCATCACGTGTAGGGGGAGCGATGGGAGCCACTCTTCGCCACGTATTACATGCGATATATTCATCAGATAGTCGTCTACCACGTTGGCCAGGTGGTATGTAGGCATACCGTCCGACTTATAGAGCACTTTATCGTCAACCTGAGTAGAGTGAACGGTTATTTCGCCGCGTATGATGTCGTTTACCACTATATTTTCGTCTTCGGGCATTTTGAAGCGCACCACATAATGCATACCGCTGTCAAGCAGTTGCTGGGTTTCTTGTGCTGAAAGGGTGAGCGAGTTTTTGAGTTCGCCACGGGTTACAGCATTGTATTGCTGCACATCCAGTTTCAGGTTTTGCCATTCTTCCCGCTTTTTCTCCAATTCTTCGGGAGTATCAAAGGCATAGTAAGCATGTCCGCTATCTATGAGCTGCATGGCATATTTGTGATACAACTCTTTGCGGTCGCTCTGGCGATAAGGTGCACAAGGGCCACCTATATCCACGCCTTCGTCGTAGTTGAGGCCACACCAGCGCAAAGCCTCTATGATATATTGCTCGGCACCGGGCACGTAGCGGGTTTGGTCGGTATCTTCAATACGTAGCAGAAAATCGCCACCGTGTTTGCGTGCAAATAAATAATTGAAAAGGGCTGTACGAACCCCACCCATGTGCAATGGGCCGGTTGGGCTAGGGGCAAAACGTACTCTTACTCTGCGTTCAGACATATGTATTACATGTTTCTTATTACAATGCTGCAAAGATAAAAGTAAGTTTTGTTTTCCCCTTTTTTTTGTGTTGGTATTATTGATTCAAAAATATTTTTACAGACATCCTCTTACCTTGTTTTTTGGATAAAAAATGGTACAAGCAGCCTATCGGTAGTCTAGCCTTACCAATGCCGAGAAGCCCTGAGGTCCTTGCCATGTGAGCTCGCGTGGGTAAAAATCGTCTTGCCAGTCGTTTATATCAAAGCCAAAAGAATACACCGGTGTAGGGTTGCCCAATTCGTAAATGAGAAAAACCACTTCTTCGTGCTGAAAACTACCATTGAAAAACATCAACTCAAGTGGAGGATTCCATTCCCATGTAACAGGAAAAGTGCGTACGCCTCTCACCCATACCGATGATTCCTCGTTGAAGATATCGTATTTGACTGCGCATTGTAGGTCTTTGCCTATGTACCCACCGGGCAATGATATGGTTACAGTGCGTATCAGCAAATCGGTAGGAGGATAGTCAATATCTATCTGGCGGGCATACCATGCTGTATCGCCATTGCAAACCGATTCAAGTTTTACAATATAGTTTCCGCGCTCATCAAATATGTATTCAGGTTCGCGCTTGGTACTCACCACCACATTGTTCACAAACCACTTGTAGCTGGTGGCATGTTTGCTTAGGTTGAAAAACAATAAGTTGGCTGGGGCATGCAGGTTATCGTTGAGCACATCATACTCGTAAAGCGCCTCTACCGGTTTGCTAGAAGCACTCAGGTCTATGGCTATCGACCTCGATTCTGAAGCCTCGCGCTGACTTACCATCACCGATACTTTATATATTCCGGCTTCGCGGTATATATGCACAGGCTGCACTTCGTTGCTGGTTTCGCCATCGCCAAAGTCCCATTTTATATCAAAATCGCCACTTCCGGTTTCAAAATCGGCCCCAAACTTTACAATGTATGGTACCGAGCAGTTCTGTATGGTATCGGCTGCCGAAAATATTTTTACATACCCGGTGTTTTTGCATGCACTCATAGCAAATATAAGCCAAATGGTTGCTGCCAAAGACATCAGAATACCTATGTAGTTGTTGTTTTTTCTCATGATTAAATAGCCTTAACAAATATTGATGCTTTTGAAGTATAAATATAAACATTATTGGAAATGAATGCGAAAATACTTTTTATATTTTTATTGCTCTCATATTCTACGAAGTGCATTTTTTAATGTTTTTAATATCATTGGCTTTCATGTAGTGCAATTGTTTTTATTTGAATATCTAAGCTCAGTTGAATGCTGGCTCGAAGTTTTTTGAACTAAACGAACCAAAAAACCCATTGAAACCACCATGGTAAAAATCCGCACTTCAGATCTATACTTCATTGATAGTTAAAGTAGGCAATTGCCCCTTTCACATAACTTGTGCCATCTATACAAGCCTAACAAGCTCGAAGAACTGCCCAAGGCAGTGGCAATAAGCAGAGCCCCAAAATTAGGTTAGGACTGCATTTGTATTTTTTCTCTGAAATCGAGGAGCGAATGCCCTGTATGCGATTTGAAAAACTTGCTGAAATGAGATGGATCTTCGAAACCGAGTTCAAAGCCAATTTCTTTGCTGGTTTTTGAAGTAAATAGCGCCATGCGTTTGGCTTCCAGTACTATCCGGTTTTGAATATAATCTTTGGCCGTTGTATTGAGAGCATGGTTTATAACTTCGTTCAGATAATTTGGAGTTACGTGTAGCTCATCGGCATACTTCTGAACCTGATGCCATTGCATGAATTGCTTATCAACTGTGGCTTTGAAACGCTTCACCAGGCTTTTTTCAACCTCTGCATTCTGCGGATTACCATCGCGGTGCAGGGTGCAGGTATTGTTGCATTCTATCAGAAACAATTTCAGGTATGCACCCAGTATTTCAAAGCGCATATCCTGCACACCATCAAACGCTTCTTTCATTTGCTGCACAAAGCGTGTCAGGTTTTCTATCATCGCGTGGCTTAGTGGCAAAGGCGGGGTTTCATCGCTCTGGTGAAATAGCCGCAGGTTAGATATAAAATCGGTACGTATGCTATTCTTATTCAGGAAGTCGGGTGTGAACAATATCACATAGCCTTTTGGTTTTGGCTCTGTAATTACTTGATGCACCTGCCCAGGGCTCACAAAAAATACATGGTGAGGCTCCAACTTATATTCCCTGAAATCAATGATATGCTTGCCATATGCCTGCTGAGGCCAAATGACTGTGTAGTAATTGTGCTTATGTGGCTCGTCGGTAATTCCATTTAGTTGTACATCTATTTCCTCCATTGTTTTTATTACAAAAGGCAGAGGAACACCATTGTCCATCAAATCCAGGTTATATGTTTTAAGCATTGTTTCAAGTGTTTGGGTTCGGTTTTGGCTATTTTGCTTTCACGTATAGCAAAATTCTTTGGTGTCATGAAATACAAATTTACAAACACTTGTCCATAGGCTCAGCATTTTTAAGTATTTTTATACCGTTTTTAGCTTTTTATAAAAAATGAAAATCAAATATACCATTCTAATGGCACTGGCAGCCACCCTTATACAATGCCAGCCGATTGCGCCTACAGTTAAAAAAACTGGTAATATATCGCTCATACCTCAAGTACAATACATGACCCAGTCGGATGGAGTTTTTGTATTTAACCAAAGTACTTTCTTTAATATACTTGAAAGTACCCCTGCACAGCAATATGGCATGGAGCATTTCAATATTTGGCTACAAAAACATCATGGGCTGAGGGCTTTGTTTTCTTCGGAAATTGGACCGGGAGGTATTTTCTTCAGAAAACTCAGCGACGATTTGGGGGCTGAAGGATATATGCTGAATGTATACCCCGATAGTATAGTGATATCAGCATCCGGCGAGCAGGGCTCTTACAATGCGCTGCAAACACTTAAACAGCTCTTTCCGGTTGAGCCCGGTACTGCAGATGCAGTGGAAGTGCCCTGTGTGCAAATAACTGACTATCCCAGGTTTCAGTGGAGGGGAATGCACCTCGATGTTTGTCGCCATTTTTTTACGGTAAATGAAATAAAAACCTTGCTCGACGAAATGGCTCGCCTCAAGCTCAATGTGTTTCATTGGCATCTGACCGACGACCAGGGGTGGCGCATTGAAGTAAAAAGGTATCCGAACCTTACTCAGATAGGAGCATGGCGCAACAGCACGCTCATAGGACATGCCGGCAATACGCCCGAAAAATTCGATTCTACCAGATATGGGGGCTTTTATACCCAACAAGAAATAAAGGATATAGTGCAGTATGCTTACGAAAGGCAAATAACCGTGGTGCCTGAAATAGAAATGCCCGGTCATGCTGTGGCAGCACTTGCAGCATACAACCATTTGGGCTGTTTCGATAAAAAATATGAGGTTTGGAACAAATGGGGAGTTACCGCAGATGTATACTGCGCCGGAAAAGAGTCTACATTTTCGTTCATCGATTCAGTTTTTCAGGAAATTTTGCCACTTTTCCCCTCGGCATACATACATGTAGGTGGCGACGAATGCCCCAAAACCAACTGGGAAATGTGCCCAAACTGCCAGCGCCGTATGAAAGCAGAAGGATTGAAAACAGAACTTGAATTGCAAAGTTATTTCATAAAAAGAGTAGAGAAAATATTGGAACGATACAGCAAGAAACTTATTGGATGGGACGAGATACTAGAAGGAGGATTGGCGCCCAATGCAGCGGTCATGTCTTGGCGGGGTGAAGAGGGCGGCATACAAGCCGCCAGATCTGGCCATTATGTAGTCATGTCGCCCAATTCTCAGATGTATTTCGACCACTACCAGGGTGAAGAAAATGAACCACTTGCTATTGGCGGGCTTACCACTCTCGACGAAGTGTATGCATACGATCCTGTACCACATGATCTTGATTCTGCGTCCCGCCATTTTGTAATAGGTGTTCAATCCAATATTTGGTCTGAGTACATTTCCAATGCCAACCACCTCCAATATATGATTTTTCCCAGGCTCTGCGCCCTTGCTGAAATAGCTTGGACCATGCCCCAACGCCTAGATAAAAATGATTTTCTGAAACGCATGTCGGCGCAATATGCCCGCCTCGATGCCGAAAAAATAAACTACAGACTTGCGCCCCCCGCCATAGCTTCGTATATTAGGACCATTGAACCAAGCTATATGGTAGAGTTTCTGGATGAAACTCCCGGTACTGATATCCGGTATACTTTAGATGGCACGCTGCCCAACGAAAACTCAGCATTGTATAGCAAAGCATTCGAATTGGAGCTAAAGGGCAAAGGAAGAGTAAAGCTCATTTCTGCAACCTTCCTGAAAAACGGAAAGCGAAGCCAACCGCATACTACCATACTTGAACAAGTAGGACTGCGTGCACCTGAAGATGTAAAAATATCAGGCAACGGCCTGCGCTATCAGTATTACGAAGGCACCACCAATTCCGCAGAAAATATAAGTGCCATACTCATGAAAAGGGGCAGGGTGTATGCCATTGCTTATCCTGAGAAAGCCAGAGCGGAGCATGTTGCCATTATTCTCGAAACTGTATTTAATGCTCAGGAAAGTGGCATGTACACTTTCTATACATATTCCGACGATGGTTCGATGCTTTGGATTGGCAACGAAAAAGTGGTGGACAATGATGGCGACCATGGTGCACGAAAAGGTACCGGGCAAATAGCGCTTTCAAAAGGCTTACATCGGTTACGTATCGCACACTACCAAGGTTCAGGAGGATTGGTGCTTGAGGCCGGATATAGCATTGGGAAAAAACCTTTCAGGCAGTTTGCTATCTCTGAGCTTTTTCTGGAAATAAAATCAATCACAACAGAAAAGGACTCTGAAAAAACAAAACCTTAAAAACTAAAGCCATGCAACACCATTTTATGCGGGGCACAACCCCATTTCTGATTCGAACCTTGCTACCCGAAGACGCTCAAAACCTGGGAATTTTCTTTGACGAGTTGGATGAGGCTACACGTCACCGATTCGGACCGCACCCTTTGAACCGCGATTTTGCCATTGAACTTTGCTCACGTACCCTTGATACAGCTTTTCGGTTCATTATACATGACAAGCAGGCTGATAAAATTGCAGGTTATATGATACTTGAAAAAAATGTACCCGATTATGAACTTGACCGGTACAAAAACAATGGCGTTTTTATTCCTCAAAACGAATGTATGGCTTTTGCACCTTGTATGCATCCGACATACCAAAACGGGGGAATTGCAGGCACTAGCATGCCATTTGTGCTCGATTTTGTACGCTCACAAGGCATACATTACCTCATACTTTTGGGTGGGACGCAAGATACTAATGTGGTTGCTCAAAAGTTTTATCAGAAATTCGGATTCATAAAATATGGTGGTTATCAGACCGAAGTATTCAATCATGATATGATGCTCTCTCTTTGATAGTTTTTTTAAATACCGGGCTGCAACATTTTTTTATAAACTATATTTAATGGCAGCAAAATTGTTTATATTGGCAAAAGTTTAAAAACACTTTCCCGAAAAAAGAGGGAAGAATATATGGGAAAAAAATGTACAAACATTTAGTTATAGTCCTATTTGTGTTTATACTTTGCAGCAATGCACAGGCTCAATCGCCTGCCTTTGTGGGTAATGGATGGGAACCTGATACTTTTCACCTTACACCGGTACTAAACAGTATGGTGCTACCTGAGCATTGTGTTGGGGTTACATTAGACTCTATACACATTACCAATTTTGAGTCAGTTTCAAGTATTTCAAATGCCCAGTTTCAACCCGTCAGTATTTTTGACAGGAAACAGAAATACAAAACAATTACTGCTATATTTACTATTAAAAATGAGGGTAGTCACGATATAGAGTATATCATGTATTTAGGCAAAAAACGTGAAGGCGATTTAATACGCATATATGAATACTCCGGAGAAGATGATTTCAGAATGGTACAATCCGGATTTTTCCTTCCGCTCAGCCAACGCGATATTAAACAAGGCCTAGGTGGAAAATTCCGTTTTCTGATAGATTCCGGCCAAACCAAGCACTTCATTATACAAGCTGAATCTATTTCAGGTTTCAAACCTTGGATTACGCCTCAAGTAGTAAGTCAATCCTATTTTTCTGAAGACATAGCTGATCGCAATCTTATACAAGGCATGCTGCATGGTTTACTATGGATTATGATTTTGTACAATGTCATGATTTTCTTGTATACGCGTGAGGTAGCTTATTTCGATTATTCGATGTTCGTGGCAGCTTTATCTCTCAATTTTCTTGTAGAGAATGGTTTGTTTATCGAATTTTTTATTGGTGAATACCCCCAGGCCGACCCATACTTATTCGCCATTTCTGTGTGCGTGTCCACCATATTTTACGCCCAGTTTTCAAGGCATTACCTCAATATAAGAGAAGAGTATCCATGGTGGGATAAACTTTTCAGATTAATCATTTTTGCAAAAATTTTCATACTCATTTTACAATTTATTTGGCTCAAATTTACGTTCTCTTTGCCCGTATTTATACAGACGGCCAATATACTAAGTCTTTTAGAGTTGTTCATATGGGTAAGTTTCCTTTTTCCGGTATACAAAAGCTCAAACAACTATGCGAAATTGTATGCCATAGGAACTTCCATTTTTGGTGTAGGCGCTATTACTTCTATTATTCTCCTCATGGGTAAAATTCCGGTAAATTTTGACCCAAAGTATTTCATGAATGTGGGTACTATTTCCGAAATTGTATATTTCTCCCTAGGTTTGGGTATGCGTGTGCGTACCCTGGAACGTGAAAAAAACGAAGCCAGCGAGCAACTCATCAAACAACTTATTGCCAACGAGCAAATGCAAATCATGCACAACAAAGATTTGGAACAAAAAGTTGTTGAAAGAACATTAGAAATTGAAAACCAGAAAGATGAAATCATGGCGCAGCGAGATGAACTCTCATCGCAGCGTAACAAACTTTTTGAACAGAAACAGATACTTACCAACAATATTACATACGCAAGCAAAATACAGAATGCTTTGCTCCCAAATCTGAAGCAATTGCACGCCTATTTCACCGACAATTTCATACTCTACAAACCCAGAAATATAGTTAGCGGAGATTTTTACTGGATAAAAAAACAGGAAGAGAGACTGCTACTAGCAGTAGGCGACTGCACCGGGCATGGTGTTTCTGGAGCATTTATGAGTATTTTAGGCATTACTGCACTCAATGAAATATCCAGTGAGAATGGTGCTGTGTATACCAATGTGCTGGCAAATTTGCTCAGAGATAAAATTAAAGTGATGCTTAAGCAAGACGATACCTCGGTTCGAAGTATTCGTGATGGTATGGATATCGCCATATGCAGTTATGTGCCTGCTATAAGTACTATATTTTTTACCGGAGCTGCCATGCCGCTTTGGATCATTCGCAACAACAAGCTCATTGAAATAAAAGCAGCACGCAATCCTATTGGTATTTACCCAAAAGAGCTTCCTTTTGAGGAGGAAACTGTACCTGTACAAAAAGGCGACAGGGTATATTTGTTTTCTGATGGCTACCCCGACCAGCAAGGAGATGCCGTAGGATCATCGAAATTAAAACTCAACCGTTTCAGGGAAATATTGTTGGAAACTGCAAAATATTCCCCCGAGGTTCAGCGCGAAAAATTGGTTTATTTTCTGGAAGAATGGCAAGGTGGACGCCCTCAGACCGATGACATCACCATGCTTTGCCTGTTGGTTTAGTGTAGCGGTTTTACGCTAAATTCAAAACCCTCCATGATGGGGTTTATCAGCATCTTTTTACATGCTTCTTCCACTTGCATATTGGCTTCTTCCAACGAGTTTGCCTCTAGTTCTATGCTTATGTGCTTTCCAATACGCACATTGTCCATGGCCGAAAAACCAATTGTGTGAAGAGATCTGGTCACGGCTTTCCCTTGGGGATCTAGTAAAGCCTTGAGGGGCATTACATCTATTTGAGCTAAGAATTTCATGATATTCCTTATTTATGTGTTTGTGCAAATATACTAAGAAAGATTTATTGACGTGCTTGGTATGAGTATATAATGGCGGCTGATATGTACATGTATAAAACTACCGGCAAGGCTTTTGCCTGAAGAAAAATAATAGCGAGCTGACTCAGCAAGAGCCAAGTGTATCGTATTTCATTTCCTTTCCATGCCATATTTTTCAACTTGAGCGAAAACATGCGGAAAGGTGCATTCATAAGCCAGGTATTGAGCAATATGATGAACATCCAGTAATATGGGTTCTGCAACAATGTGTACCAAAAATCTGAAATAAAATGCCCCGCTATCAGAAATGCATTGGCAGGAGATGCCAACCCCTTGAAATCTACAGTCTGGCTATCGTCTATATTGAAACGTGCCAGGCGAAATGCTGCCGACACTATTATGAGCAATGGCATCCATATCAGGTAAGGCGAAGCATCGGCCATGCTGCTGCTCATGCCATATAGCAGTGCCGCAGGAGCAACTCCAAACGTAACCATATCAGCCAGCGAATCGAGCTGTTTTCCTAACTCTGAATATGCTTTCAGCAATCGTGCGGTGAATCCGTCGAGAAAATCGAACGCAGCACCCAGGAAAATAAGCATTGCAGCCTCACTAGTATAGCCTTTGAGCGAAAGTACTACTGAAATACTTCCTGATACAAGATTTAGCGAAGTTATTGCGTTTGGAATATGTTTTTTCATCTTTGTAAAAAATGTATGCAAATGTATCGTTTCTTAATAATATTCACACTCAGCCTCTCTATTTTTTTCCCTAGCCTAGCTCAGGTACGCAAATATTCCAACGATTTTCTGAATCTGGCCGGAAATGCATCATATCAGGCAGCAGGTAATACCCGCATTTCAGGCCTTTCGGCCAGCGATATTGTGTTCAATAATCCTGCTGCCTCGGGAAATAGGAAGGAAAACGGCAGTGCAGATTTCACCCATGGGCTTATTTTTGGTAGCCAAATGGTGTATGATTGTGCTGCTGTGCAATATATGCCAGATAGTACCTATGCACTGAGCCTTGGGCTGCTGCGCGTTGGGGTCGACGATATTCAGAATACCTTAGATTTTCTTGATCCTGCGGGAAATCCCGACTATTCGCGCATCAGCAAATTCTCGGTGGCAGACTATGCACTGGGCATAAGCTATAGCCAGCAATGGAATGCTCATTGGCGACTGGGAGCAACCGCCAAGCTCATATACAGGCATATTGGGGACTTTGCCACGGCTGCCGGCCTCGGATTCGATGCTGCAGCCACCTATACGCATAAGCAACATCAAATTTCTTTTGTGGCTACCGATATACTGGGTTCATATACTGCCTGGATATACAACACAGAAATGTTTGACTCCACTTTTATTTTAACTGGAAATACAGTACCCCAGAATACTATTGAAATAAAAACGCCATCTTTCAGGGTGCATTATCAGACCCATTTTGCGCTGAATGCAGATTTTAATCTTTCACCCTCAGTAGCTCTTATTTTGTTCCCTGCTCAGCAATACAATACTTTGCTCAACAGCAAATACGTGTCGGTAGGTTTTGCAATAGGTACTGAACTTACGTTCCGCCAACTGTTGTGCATACGGGCAGGAGCTTCCAGGTGGCAATGGGCAGAGCAGTGGGACGGCTCCAGAAAATTAAATTTCTCGCCTACAGCGGGTATTGGAGTGAAACCCGGGCGTTTTTCAGTAGATTACACTTTTGGCAATTTTACATCTTATTCACTCGGAAACAATCATTTAGTATCCCTCAGCTTTTTATTCTAAATAAATAAACCTATGAAATCAAATCTATTCATTGTCTGGATTATATCCTTATCACTATTTCTATTTCCTTCATGCCTTATGCAATATGGCAATACGATAGAAACCGCTTCTACTTCTTTGCGCGACACCAGTTGCAAGTCGGAAACAAAGCCTATCCTCATTTTTTTCGATAAAGAGCCCATCGATTTCCCGTATTCAAAAATAGCGTATCTAGAGATAAAGGGAAATGACGGTGTGACCAACGAAGCCATGATAAACAGACTAAAATTTACCGCAAACAATGCTTGTGCCAATGCAGTTTTGTTCATCGACAAACAATTTGCCGATAGGGAATCGGGATATATAGGCAACGAGGAATCGAAGAACATATACACAGCACCCATACTGAGCGGCATAGCCGTGAATATACCCGATACTGTGTACCTCAAAAAACTAGACAATAAAGCCGATACAATGTATCACTCCTATATATTGCAAAGCATGAAAAAAGAAGCCCAAGAAAGAGACAACTCTACCGCTTTTTCTATTGTAACTGTGTTTCTGGGAGTTATAATTGCAATACTCGCGAACGCTTTATAATCAGAGTGCTATACGTGAAGGTATTTTGCTTGCAATTTTCATCAGAAATGCATTATCTGCGAAGTATTGGGTGATATACCTTTTCAAATCGCGAAGAAAGCCTGCTGCCCACAAATACGAAAGTACGGGCAACACTATGAATATCATTTTGTTGTATTGCCAGGCTTCTTCAAATTCGAAATGTATGAAGTGCATAGCGCCACGAGTGAGACCTTCAGAAATATAATTCTCTATACCCAGATTCTCAAACACGCTTATACTTTGGCCTTCATCGAAGAAAGTAGCAGGGAGCACAAGCAAAAAACTAGGGATGAAAATATACATCCCTAGTTTTATGCTTAAAAATATAAATCGGAAGCTTTTCTTAGAGAGCTGGGTCATATGCGCTACCATCGGCAGGTTTCAAATCGCCCATAATGATGCGAACAAAATCGATAAGTGACCAGATACCGCAACCACCAGCTGTAAGTAGTTGAATAATACCAATGGTGGTATAACCCAAGTAAAAACGGTGTACACCTAGTCCGCCCAAGAAGAAAGCCAACAATAATGCTACTAACTGACTTTTTGGACCTTCATTGGTAGATTCAGGAGCTTGTGCCTGATTATCGGCAGAAATACTGGCTTGTGAATCATCAACAACGCTGATAACTACATCACCTGCATTTACTTGTCTTTCATCGGCCAAACCTGCAAACGACAGATTGATGGTAAGCAGCCCCATAAGAGCCATTAGGAAGAATTTTCTCATAAACTTAGTTTTAAAGTGGTTGGTGCCTACTCTATTGTTGCTTTTCGGCATACGCAATGGATTGTTGCCTTTGTATAATACGTGTTGGTATTGTTTTTTTGCAAAAAATCTTAGGTGCAATGTACGCATAAACTCTAAATTTTGCATATTGGCTTTAATTTTTTTTAAATTTTTTTTTGTGCGTTACTGTCATTTTTTCACAAGCATATTGAAAAATAAGACGAGGAGCTGTGTGCTTCCATTTCTGCAAAAAAGTTTCTACCGAAATGGGGTCTAGTTTCCAGGCTTCTCGCAAAAACCAACCCATGCCCTGATGCACTTCTCGCACCTTGTCTTGCATCAGTATTTCGGGGAAATAAATAAATGGTTCGGCTTTTTTACTCGTTTTTACCAGTTTTATGAGTGTTACCGGTACACACCTGCGTTTGTAACTATTGGAGGCTTGCAACCAAGGTTCGAAAGCAGATATGGGAACTATATTCTTGGTCAGGAATACTGGTAATATCCACATACCCAGAATATCGGCATGTGCCCAGTTGTCAATGCCCTCATCCAACAATGCATCAAGTTTTGCAAAAGTATCGGCCGTAAAATGTTTTTTGCGCGCAAAAAGCATGAGCAGAGCCGAAGCAATTTCTTCATACATGCCACGTTTCATGGCACTTTCCAAAGTTTCCAAAATTACATCAATGTTTATTTCGGCATTTTTTGACCATTCTTTTACTTGTGCGTGCAATACCGGCGCCTTTATGCCATAACCATGAAAAGCGTGTTTGAAAAAACGTTGGCTTTTGATGAGTTGTTCCTCGCTGCCATTTTCTTCACAAAACCGTATGATGGTCTCTGTTAATGCAGTTGTTGTCATCTATTTCATTTTTTTTACCAAATATACATTTAAAATGATTTCTTTTACTTATGAATAATTCAAAACTACTTTGTTCCCAGCTGTTTTTCACTGATTATACCGCAACAAACAATCAGCGATACATTCTTTGATTAAAAATTGTTGGGAAAGTTGTACATTGATAACAATTTGAAAGCTACGAAGGATGAAATATAATAAAATCGGTTTTCTGAAAATACTGATGGTGTGTGCCTGCATTATTGCGATATATGGGGCACAAGCACAAACAATAAAGTCTGATTTTGCCCCTGGCATGCAGCTATTCAGGATTGAAAATCATAACTCTCCCGAAGGTAAATACGCCTTACTTGCAGTGCAACACCCTGATAGTACGTGGGAAATGCTTAAACTTACAGAACTTTATCTGCTGCAAGAAGGCAATACAAGCATACCATTGGCTTATGGCGATTATGCGCTGCCCAGCTGCTATGAAGTTAGCATTTCACCCGATTCGAAGTACATAGCACTTTATTTTGTAGCCGAAGGGCATCCGTGGATTGAGGTATACGACCTGCAATGGCTCATTAATAAAAAAGAATTAAAACTGCTGAAAGATCTGAATCCTTACCCGGGAATTGTAAATATAGTGAAATGGAAAAAAAATCAACTCGTTTTGGAAAGCGATGTAAACTTATTGCGCATGAACGATGGGCTCGATTTAATATTTGATGACATGATGCCAGTGTTATCTAAATTTAAATTAAACATGAATTCTTTGAAAATTGAGAACTATTAGTCCCTTATTAACAATAAATTCGGACTATTATTATTTTATTTGCAAAAGTTCAACAACAAACAATACTTCTTTAAACAAAATATGATGAAAAGTACATTGAAATTTTGTCTCAAAATGAAATTCCTCTTGCTGTATGCATTTATGCTGGGCTCGTCTTTGCTATATGCACAAACCAGCAAGTTGGTGATACTGCATACCAACGATATGCACTCAAAACTTACCGGATACGGCCCAGAATCTGATTACAGCCCACTTGTGCTCAACAACGATAAAACCGTTGGTGGTTTTGCGAGACTGGCAACTGTGATAAAACAAACCCGTGCTCAGAATCCCGACAATATGCTCATGCTCGACGATGGTGACTTTCTGATGGGGAGCATTTTTCATGCGGCTGAGCCTCAAACTGCTTTTCAGTTGCAATTGATGAAGAAATTGGGATATGATTATGTTGGATTTGGCAACCACGAGTTCGACTATGGCCCCGGAGCACTGGCTTCTGTAATTCAAGTTGCGCACAATGCCGGAAATTTGCCAAATATGGTTTCTTCGAATATGATTTTCAGCGATACCTCTAATTCAGATAACGCACTGGAATCTCTTTTTAAATCTGGTCTGATAAAACCTTATTATGTGGTGGAAAAGAAAGGCATACGCATTGGTATATTTAGCCTGATGGGTATAGATGCTGCAAGTGTGGCGCCGGGCAGTACACCTGTCACTTTTGCCAATCCGCAAGCCACCGCTAAAGCAATGGTAAAGCTTCTGAAAGAGAAAGAAAAGGCAGACTACATCATTTGTCTTTCGCACAGTGGCATATATGGTGGCCCCAACGGCAGCTGGATATTTGAAGATGTAGACCTGGCCAATAAAGTTCAGGGCATAGACCTGATAGTGAGTGGACACACACACGTAACCACCATTGAACCATATAAGGTAAAAAATACATACATAGTACAAGCAGGTGCATATGTACAAAAAGTAGGGTATCTGGAACTTGAATTCAATGGCAAACAACTTAGCAAACTATCAGGAAAAATGATAGACCTGGACGATAAAATAGATGCAGATGCAGAAACACATGAGCAGATCGAAAAATACAAAGAATTTATTAGTCAGAAATATTTTTCATTGGTTGACCTTAATTACGATAAACCTTTGGTAGAAACCCAATTCCCTTTGGTATGCGACAATATAAACAAATCGGCTGAAAGCAACCTGGGACCGCTCATGGCCGATGCCATATACTACTACATAAACCACTTCTCTCCGGAGAATACCAATATATGTATGGTGGCCAGTGGAACCATACGAGAAGATCTGGTTCCCGGAAATACAGGATTGCAAACAGCGCCTGATATTTTCAGGGTGGCATCGCTTGGCTATGGTGGCGACAGCATTCCAGGCTATCCGCTTTCTACCATATACGTAACCGGAAAAGAGCTAAAAGGCATGGTAGAGGTTCTGCTTTTGGCTCAGAAATCGCCGGATAGCTATATCTATTATTCTGGGATTAAAATATATTACAATCCGGATAAGATGATGCTGCGTAAAGTAAAGAAAATAGAAATACAGGGCGAAGAAATAGATTTTTCGGACGACAACAAGCGACTCTATGGGGTTTCGGCCAATGTATATTTGCTGAGTTTTGTTGGGCGAATAAAAACGCTTAGCAAGGGGCTTGTTACGGTGGTTCCAAAACTGGTGGATGGCACGCCGCTTGTCAATAAAAACGATGCTGTGATAGACTTCGACAAGGCCAAACCCGGCATACAGGAGTTCAAAGAATGGCTTGCAATTGTAAAATATATGCAAAGTTTTCCAGATACCAACGGCAATGGCATACCCGATGTTCCGGATTCATA
>JFJP01059068.1_pt1 | contig 20619 bp, 13 predicted proteins | sample 431651 | NCBI WGS metagenome assembly JFJP01 (sample SAMN02602958, study PRJNA72255) | Microbial mat metagenome, whole genome shotgun sequencing project. | biome: fresh water; feature: sink hole; material: water; isolation source: purple microbial (photo- and chemosynthetic) mats found in...
CCCAGGGTCGTGCCCTTGAGGCGATTCTGCCAGACCCGATAGGGACCGGCTCCAAGCCAGGATTTGGACAGGACTTGCGCCTCCGGGAGATCGAAGCGGATGCCCTGGAAGGGGCTGCCGGGCGTGCCACGGTAGGTGTAGGCGCAGGTCAACCAGCCGTCGGGCCGGATGCGCCACTCGGCACTCACGAGGGTGCCGGAGTAGCGAGCACGAAGGACAGCGACGCACTGTTCCGAAACCGTTTCAAGGGTCTGGAGCTGGGTTTCGCCCACCACTGGACGAGGCCCAAGAGTGAGCGGGGAGGTTTTTCCACCGCGCGAGAGTGAGGCGAGGAACCCGGTGCGCGCATCGAAGCCGGCCAGCAGGTCGCCCGCAGTGATCGTGACCAAGGCCCCGGATTTTTGAATGACGCATTCAGGGGTGGCCTTTGGCATGTCAGGGGCGGCAAATTTTTCGGCGATGCCGGGAAGAGTCCAGGTGTGGGTCCAGAGTTCCCGCCCCTTGGGATCGTCGATGCGAAGGCTCAGCACGTCGGCCTGTGCCCAGTCTGCGGGCAGGCCCAGATGAAGGACGCCCTTTGTGCCGGGTGAGACCTGTGGCGGCCTGGCCTTGCCTGTGGCCAGGCTTTGAACACGCGCACCAGGGTCGGCACAGGGTCCTGGCATGCGCAGAAGGCTCCAGGTGTAGGAGCAGGCGGAGGCCTCCGTGAAGCTGTATCTGTTTTCCAGTGACAAAGCCGGGGCGAAGTCCCCCGGAAGCAAGGGGCCTGAGACGACGATCGGTGCCCAGAGCTCACGAATGGTCTCGTAGCTGCCCTCCTTTTCGCGGCGGGGTCCAAGAATTCCGTCGGGAGCGGCGTTGCCCATCACCTCGGGCTCGGTCGTCCCCGGCTTGATGACGCCCTCGTCGACAAGGGCCCAGATGAAGCCTCCCGCCAGGTAGGGGCTGGCGCGCATGAGCGACCAGGCATCCTCCAGGCCTGCGCCTGCGCCTCCGTCGTAGAGGCCGTGCACGAATTCGGTGGGCATGTAGAGCAGGGGCACGGCGGGCATCTGGGGGACGTCCTTGGGGTCATATTTCCAGGAGGTGGTCATGCCCTTCACCAGGGACTGCACCTGCTTGTAGACCTTGTAGTGTGCGGTGTTGATGCCGCTCTTGATTTCCCAGGGATGGAGGACGGGGCGGGCCTGGAGGTCCCACTTCGCGAATTCGCCGTCGAGCTCGGTGTTCCAGCCGCCTTCGTTTCCGTTGTCCCAGAAAAGGATGCTCGGGTGATTGGCGTCGCGGGTGACCATCTCGCGCACCAGTTGGCGGCCCACCGGGGTGTCGTAGGATTTCTGCCAGCCGGCGAGTTCGTCGAGCACGTAGATTCCGAGCTCGTCGCAGAGTTCGAGGAAGCGTTTATCCGGAGGATAGTGCGACATGCGCACCGCATTCATATTCATGCCCTGCATCAGGCGGATGTCGAGCAGGTGGTCGGCCTCGGACAGGCAGCGTGCCGAGCGGGCGTTGAAGGAGTGGCGATTGGCACCCAGAAGGACGATGCGTTTGCCGTTGAGGTAAAGGCCATCGCCCGGGCGCACTTCGAAGGTGCGGAAGCCGAAGCGTTCATGCGTGACATGCAGCACCCGCCCGGCCTTGTCCTTGAGCAGCAGTTCCGAGGTGTAGAGCTCGGGGCTCTCGGCCGACCAGGTCCGGGGGGCGGGCAGGCGCGCTTCGAGAAGGGCGGCGCCGTCCCGGACTTCGGCACTGAAAGGTGCACCGAGGCGCGCGCCTTTGTCATCCAGTATTTGAGCTTCAACTACGGTGGCTGCTTCCGAAGACTGCACCTGCACCCTGGCCCGGAAGCTGCCGTCGGCCCTGGCATCGATGCTTGTCCGCTCGATGAAGTCCTCGGGCACCTGTTCGAGGTAGACGGGTCGGTAGATGCCGCCGAAATTCCAATAATCGCCCGTGCGCTCCGCCTTGTTGACGCCCTCGTTGGCGGAGGTTTCATCGACATGCACCTCGAGGAGGTTGTCGGCTCCCGGGAGGAGCAGGCTGCCGACCTCGTATTTGAAGCGGTAGAAACCGCCCTGGTGGATCGGGCCTACGCTCTTGCCGTTGAGGGTGACCTGGGTGTCGGTCATCACGCCCTCGAAAACCAGGAAGACCTTTCCTTTGGCAAAGGAGGCTGGGGGCGTGAAGTGGAGACGGTAGTCGGCCGACTCCGAGGGGTTGAGCTTGGCGTAGGAGAACGAACCGAAGCCATGCATCTCCCAGTTGGAAGGCACGGGGATCTTCGACCACTCGCCCGCCCTGGCCCCGGAGGAGCAGCGGAAGTCCCAGTCCACCGCGTCGGTTTTGTCTTTTCCCGAGAGGAAAAAGGTCCGGGTTGAAGACTCCTGGGGCGTGATGGCGCCCGTGGAGAGGCCCGTTAGGATGAATAGAAATGCCGTGAAAACTGCGTGGAATCGATTCATGAGGGAGGCTGCGGTGTATCCGATTAGTCCGGACACGCCGCTTTTCTCATGCTTCTAGCAAGCAAGGGCTCCCACTTCAAGCTGTTGTGCATGCTCCGACCCGGGGTTTTCGCCGGGAGGAGTTCGGTCTCAGTGGATGAATCCTGCCACGAGTAGTGCGGCGACGAGGATGCCCATGAGGCTTTCGCCCGCGATGAGTCCTGAGGCGACGGGGACAACGGTCTTTTCCGCGAGTGCGGGATGGCGGCGGCGCATGTACTCCGCGAGTGCCGCGCCGATGAACATCGCGATACCGTTGCTGGCGGGTATGACCATGGCGATGCCCAGACCGGAAGGGGAGGGCAGCCAGGAGCGCAGTCGCCGTCCGCCGAATTTTTCCAGCACGGCAAAGAGTACGCCGGCGACAAGCCCCAGCACGATGGCCTGCTTTGAGGAGGCATGGAGTGCGTCGAGCCCGCCCGAGAAAGCCTTGGAGACTCCGGCCCAGACCACGCAGGAGGGCGCAGGCCAGAGTTCTCCGCCCAGTTGTGAAACATCCGGGATGATGAGCTGAAAGGCAGGCACCACCACAGCCGCGCCTGCCAGCACCCCGAAGAGCTGGGCATAGAGCTGGTGCCTTGGTTTGGCGCCGAGAAGCCAGCCCGTCTTGAGCGTCGTGAGCAGGTCCGCCGCGTGCAGGCCAATGCCTCCCGTGACATTGGCCGACATGATATTGCCCGAGAGGCTGCCCGGAGTGAGCACGCCGTAGATTAGCTGCGTCACCGGCCCGAGGGCCTTGGTGGGGGTGACGTCCGTCTCGCCCGTGACGCGAGCCGCCACGAAGCCCATCAGCACCGCGAGCGGAATGGCCACCAGACCCGCCCAGAGGGGAATATGGAAGAGCCTGCTCATGAGAAAGACCACGATCGGCGAGAGCACGATGAAGCCGGCGGGAAACCACCATTCGGGGCACTCGATCGCGTCGATCTCCTCGCGGGCTTTGTTTTTGCTGAAGAGGTTTGCGAGTCCGGAGAAGGAGCGTCCGATGCTTTTGTAGTCGAAAAGAAAGGACGTGAGGCCCGAGGATACCAGGAGCGCCGCCCCTGGCCAGAGGGTCCAGGCGACGATCGACTTGTAGTTGACGGCCGTCAGGATGCCTTCCTGCAACAGCGCGGGGGCAAGTACGGCATAGGTGAGGAGGCTCCCCAGAAGCAGAGACCAGCCCGTGCGGAAACTCATGAGCGCGCCGCCGCCGATGAGGACGACCTCGCACTTGAGCGAGATGGTCCATTCTGCCAGGCGATGCCCTGCGATCGAAAGCGGAAGGCCGAAGCTGGCGGGTATCCAGTGCCAGAGGTCGCGCAGGCAGGTAAGGATACCGCCGAAGACCGCCGCACCCGCCAGCCAGGTGGCTTTGCCTCCGCCCTTCGCCTCTCCGGCTTCGTGGATGGAGCGCAGTGTTTCCGCAGTCGCCGTGCCTGTGGGGAAGGCGAGGCCTTCGCGATTGATGAGCTGTCGTTTGATGGGGATGGCCGCGAAGACGCCGAGTGCCGCGATGCAGGCAAACCAGACGATCATGGGTATGGGTTCAGGACGCACGGAGGTGACCATCAGCAGGGCTCCGAACGCCGCCATGTTTCCCCCGCCCGTCATGAAGCCCGCACCCGAGGCCACGGTGGTGAGTGCGTTGTTTTCCAATACGCTCAGCGGACGGCGTACGAGGCGTGCGGAGTGGAGCGCGCGGAAGAGACCATAGGCGAGGATGCAGGCCGTGAGAGTCACACCCATGCTCCAGCCCGTCTTGAAGAACACATACAGATTGGAGAGACACATCGCCGCGCCCAGGAGCATGCCCCAGAGGACTGCGCGCACGGTGAGGTTGGCCTCCTCCGGGCGAAAGGTTTGCTTGAGCCAGGTTTGTTCCTGCGATTCGGGAGCGAGCGGGGTAGGAGGGGTCTTGGACATGGGAAGCGGGGTTGGAGGCTAACAGTCAAGAGCTTGGTGAACAGAAGGAAACACAGAGAATTTCGTGATTTGTTTGAGGAATTCGACAACACAAAATGAGGCCTAAGCACATGGCTGATCAGCGAGATGCATGCAGTTGTCGTGAATTATATTGATTTGGAAGCCCTTGCGATGTTTTCTTTGAGCCTTACGTAAGTGGCTGAGTTAAGTGGCAGTTTCTGGTGAGTCGTCAGATGGGCTAATGTGTCCGGTGATGATATCGAAACCCGGTAGTCGGGAACGGACTGGCAGTGTAAAGCAGTACCTACGATATCATCCCATGCATAGCACCAAATTATATGTTGGTAATCTGTCGTTCAAGACAACCGACCAGGAACTCCGCGGTCATTTCGAGCAATACGGCAACGTGACCGATGTTTACATCGCCATGGACCGTGAGTCCGGACGTCCCCGCGGTTTCGCTTTCGTCACCTTCTCCACGGGCGACGAGGCCAAGCTGGCTGCAGAGAAGTCCAACGGCGTCGATCTCGGCGGCCGTAACCTCACCGTCAATGAGGCCCGTCCGAAGGAAGATCGTCCTTCCGGTGGCGGCTTCGGTGGCGGCGGCGGCGAGCGTCGTGGCTTCGGCGGCGGCGGCGGCGGCGAGCGTCGCGGTGGTGGCGGATTCCGCCGCTAATCCGGCCTGACTTCCATTATTCTTTCGAGGCGGGGCTTAATTGCCCCGCCTTTTTTATTTGGTGCATCCGGCAGGGGCCTTCCCACTCGGATACAGGATTGCCTGTCGGCGGAATCAGCACCACTTTCCTCGACCCAACAACGCCATGCATGTCTATTTCAAGAAGCTCAGTTTTTCATTAGCCTTGGTCCTCCTTGCCATTGCACAAGGTGCCTTCGGTGCGGAACCGGAGTCGGAGCCTGCCAAAGAGGCGGTGCCGTCGGTGGAGCCTGCTGCCCCGGTGCCACAGCTGGAGAACTCCGTGGTCCATGTCTTTTCCACGGCGCGAAATCCCGACCTGATGAAGCCCTGGGCGAAATCCTCCCCGGCCGAAAAAAGCGGCTCGGGCGTGGTCATCGAGGGGAATCGCATCCTCACCAATGCGCACGTCGTTCTCTTTGCGAGCCAGATTCAGGTGCAGGGCAACCAGTCCGGCGACAAGCTTTCAGCCACGCTTGAGTACATCAACCCCTACATCGACCTGGCGCTCCTCAAGCTCGACGACGAGTCGTTTTTCAAGACACGCCCGCCCGTGGTCCGCAGCGGCGGACTTCCTTCGCTGAAGGAGGCGGTCATGGCCTATGGGTATCCGACGGGCGGCGACAATCTATCCATCACCAAGGGCATCGTCTCGCGCATCGAGTTCACCGGCTACAACTATCCGGTGTCCGGCATTCGGATACAAATTGACGCCGCCATCAATCCGGGCAACAGCGGAGGCCCGGCCATCTCCGGAGATCGGATGATCGGGCTGGCCTTCAGCCATCTGGGCAACGCGCAGAACATCGGCTACATCATCCCCAACGAGGAGGTCGAACTTTTCCTGAAGGACATCGCCGACGGCAAGGTGGATGGCAAACCGGGCTTCTACGAAAGCTGGCAGACCAATGAGAACACGGCCCTGCGCAGTTACCTGAAGCTTCCCGAGGGTGCCGAGGGCGTGCTGATCACGCAGATCGACAGCCAGGACCCTGCTTTCCCGCTCAAGCCCTGGGATCTGGTCACACAGATCGGCGCGGTAAAAATCGACAACCAGGGCATGATCAAGCTGGCCGGGGGACTCACCGTGAGCTTCCGCTATGAGGTGCAGCATGCCGCCCGCGAGGGGATGGTTCCTCTCACGGTGCTTCGAGAGGGAAAGCCGCTGGAGGTCCTCGTGCCCGCCCCCAATTCCCGTCCCTCCCTCATCCCCAACCGGATGGGCGAATATCCGCGCTACTTCATCATCGGCCCCCTGGTCTTTGGCGCTGCGGACAGGTATTCGAGCGCCTGGACGACGGGTTCCAGTCATATCAGCCAGGGTCTTGCCTTTGTCGGGCATCCGATGCTCACGCGCCTGGGCGACCAACCCGCCTTTCCGGGGGAGGAACTTGTCTACATCACGTCGCCCTTCTTTCCGCACAAACTCTCAAAGGGCTACGGCAATCCCTTCGGTCGCGTGGTGGAGAAACTCAATGGCACACCGGTAAAAAACCTCCGGCACCTCGTGGAACTGCTGCGCGACGCCACGGAGGAATACCTGGTATTCGAATTCTCAGGACGTGTCGGGGAGACCCTGGTGTTCAGGCGCACGGACCTGCTCTCCTCCACCGAATCCATTCTGAGCGACAACGGTGTGCGTTCCCAGGGGAGCCCCGGGCTCATGGAAGTGTGGGCGAAGGTCGGCAAGTAGGACCCTGTTCTCCTGATTTCCATGCGCCTTTTCATCCTCCTCGCACTTTCCGTCTGGGTTCTGGTCAACCTGTATGTCTGCTGGCGTGTTTCGAGCCTCGCCTGGTTTCAGCGCGGGCCGCGCAGGCGCCGACTGCTCTGGGTCGCGGTCCCTTTTCTGTTTCTAGCGTATCCGACGTCCCGTTACCTCTACAGCTTTGCCTGGGAGCGCTGTGGAAGCGTGTTTGAAATCATCGGCGGCACCTGGATGGGGGTCCTGCTCCTGCTTTTCTGCGCCTTTTTCATCGTGGAACTGGTCACTTTGGGCGGGTTTTTTCTCCGCCCACGGCTTCCGCGTCTGCGGCTGGCGGCTGTGCTTGTGGCAATGTTGCTCTCCCTGGCGGGGATCGTGCAGGGTCAACGGGATCCTGTCCTCTCGGAGGTGGAACTGGTGCTTCCCAGGCTGCCTCGTGAACTGGAGGGGCTGCGTGTCGCCGTCATCACCGACATGCATCTGGGGACTCGCTTTGACGGGCCCTGGCTTGAGGCGCAGGCTGAGCGTGTCGCCCAGGCCCGGCCGGGGCTCATTGTCCTGGTGGGCGACATCGTGGACAGCGATGCGCGACGCGTGGCGCCCATGCTGCCCGCCTTGGGTCGGCTGAAGGCACCCCTTGGCGTGTGGGCGGTCCTGGGCAACCATGATGTCTATGCCGGGGCGGAGGCCTCCGCCTCCTTGTTTGCCCGCGCGGGCATCCGTGTGCTGCGGGACGACTCCGCCCTGGCCGCCCCGGGATTGCGCCTGGTGGGGGTGGATGATCTTGGGATCGGGGACCGCGGGTGGCAGGCCAATGACCATATCGGGCGGGCTTTTGCCGGACTTAAGGCGGAGGAGGCTTGTATCTATTTGTCTCATACACCCGTGAAGGCCGAGGTGGCTGAAAAGTTTGGCGCCGGCCTGATGCTCTCGGGGCACACGCATGCAGGACAGATCTGGCCCTTCGGCTGGGTTGTCAGGCAGCGCTTCCCCCTGCTGGAGGGCCTGTATGAGGTGGGCGGCATGCAGGTATATGTCTCCCGGGGCACGGGAGGCTGGGGGCCGCGCATGCGCCTGTGGAAACCCGGACAGATACCCATCCTCACGCTGCGCAGCGGCCAGGAACAGCTGCAGGGTCTCTCGACACCCTGAAAGGGGACAGACCTGGGTGAGAAATTCGCTCCCCCCCACTGAAATCGGTGAGGTCTGGCCTTTGCAGGAGGCCTTGCTCATGGAAAGGGTTGAAGGAATCGCGGGTGCCTCAGCTCAAGACTTTATTTTTGCCAACTTCTGACTCCCTATAGCACCGCAGGCTGATCCTTTGCCCGCGCAGCCCCTTTCGTAAGCCATGTCCCAATCCTCCAACAACCTCGCCGCCTACAGCTGGTCGATCGCCGATCTCCTCCGCGGCGACTTCAAGCAGAGCCAGTACGGTCGCATCATTCTGCCCTTCACGCTGCTTCGCCGTCTCGAGTGCGTGCTCGCCCCAAGCAAGAGCAGGGTCCTGGCCGAGGTGGACAAGCTCGCGACAATGAATCTGCCCGAGGAAGTCCGCGAGATTTTCGAGTATTTCAACTTTTCGGAATTTGTCGGCCAGATCAACGACGCCAATCTGCTCTACAAGATGGTCCAGCGCGTGCGGCTCTCCGATTTGATGTAAGTACAAATCGGGTACGCACCATGGACGGGGTCAAAGGGGGCCGGGCGGAATTTTCCCCGCTCAAGCCTCCCGCCCCGCGCCCTTCAGCTCAATCCCCGTATAGCGGTGCGACTGCTCATCGGCATGGTAGCTGGAGCGGACGAGGGGGGCGCTTTCGACAACGCCGAAACCGATGGAGAGGCCGAAGTGTTTCCAGTGCTGGAACTCCTCGGGGGTGGCCCAGCGGCTCACGGGGAGATGCTGGGGGGTGGGCTGCAGGTATTGGCCGATGGTGAGCACGTCGATGCGGTCGCTTGCGAGGTCGCGCAGGCATTGTTCGACCTCCTCCGGCGTCTCGCCAAGTCCCAGCATGATGCCGGTCTTGGTGGTGAAGCCGCGCGACTTGGCGTGGCGAAGGACGGCGCGCGAACGGTCGTAGCGGGCATGCACACGGACCGGGCGCTGGAGGCGCTCCACGGTTTCCACGTTGTGGTTGAAGAGGGTGGGCGCGGCATCGAGGACGGTGTCGACGTCGTTCATTCGCTCCTTGAAGTCAGGGACGAGGACCTCGATGGCCGTAGTGGGATTTTTGTGACGAACGGCGCGGATCGTGGCGGCCCAGATGGCGGCCCCTCCGTCTTTCAGGTCGTCGCGGGCCACGCTGGTGATGACGACGTGCTTGAGCCCCATGCGCGCGATGGCGTCGGCGACGCGGGCGGGTTCGCCCAGATCGGCCTCGAGGGGGCGACCTGTCTGCACCGCGCAGAAGTTGCAGGAGCGCGTGCAGATGTTGCCCAGGATCATGACCGTGGCGGTGCCGCGCGACCAGCACTCGCCCAGGTTGGGGCATTGCGCGCTCTGGCAGACTGTGTGGAGCTGGTTGTCGTCCACGAGACGGCGAACGGCGGTATAACCTGGGCCGGAGGGGAGCTTGGCTCGGAGCCAGGCGGGTTTGCGCATGATTTCCATGAAAGGGGACAGACCCTATGCGGCTCCTTGCGAAGCGCAAGCCGTCGCGCAAGGGATAGCTGGTTCAGTAGCCCGCAGCCCCGGAGTCGGGGTTTCGGAGGTCGTTGGCTCCCAGGCGGTGGCCTGTGGCGGGGTCGATGAGTATGGATTCCGCGTCACCCCAGCGCCTTGCGGCGGCCTCGCTGTCCTGGGAGTAGAGTTTTTGGCCGCCTATGAGATGGCCCTTTTCGACGAGAATTCGGAAGGTATCGGGGGAGGTCAGGAGGGGCTCCGCAGCGATCGTGTCGGGCTGCCACTGGTGGTGCAGGCGGGGCGCATCGACCGCCTCAGTGATGCTCATGGAGTGGTCGATCACGTTGGAGATGACCTGGAGGGTTGTCGTGATGATGGTGGGTCCTCCCGGGCTTCCAGTGACCAGGAAGACCTTGCCTTCGCGGGTGACGATGGTGGGGGTCATCGAGGAGAGGGGGCGTTTGCCCGGAGCGATGGCATTGGCCTCGCCCTGGAGCAGGCCGAACATGTTTTTCACCCCGACCTTGGAGGTGAAGTCGTCCATCTCGTTGTTGAGGAGGACGCCGGTCCCGGTGGCGGTGACGCCGCTGCCATAGACGCCGTTGAGGGTGTAGGTGAGGGACACGGCGTTGCCGGCGGCGTCGACGACAGAGAAGTGGGTGGTCTCGCTCGATTCGCGGCCTTTGGGCGCGCCGGCGGGGAGCCGTTCGCTGGGGGTGGCGCGGGCGGGGTTGAAACTGGTGAAGCGACGCTCCAGGTACGAGCGTTCGAGCAGACCAGCGACGGGCACCTTGACGAAGTCAGGATCGCCCAGGAATTCGGCGCGGTCGCGGAAGGCGCGGCGCATGGCCTCGGCGAAGAGGTGGATTTTGTCCGGGGAATTGGGAGGCAGTGCGGCCACATCGCGCGGCTCCACCATGCCCAGGATCTGGAGCAGGGCGACGCCGCCCGAGCTGGGCGGGGGCATGGTGAGAATCTCGTAACCACGGTAGGAGCCACGCAGTATCGGGCGTTCGACTACCCGGTAGCCGGCGAGATCTTCGCGGGAGATCAGTCCCCCGTGCGCGGCTTGATCCTCCGCGAGGAGGCGTGCCGTCTCTCCTGTGTAGAATTCCCGGGGCCCGGATTCCTGGAGCCTGACAAGGGTGGCGGCGAGTTCGGGCTGCGCGAGCGTCTCGCCCGCGGCATAAAAGCGCCCATCGCGCAGGAAAATCCGTTTGGATTCGGGCCAGGCGCCGAGTTCGTGTGCGCTCCTGCGAAGACTCTCCGCGAGCCTGGGTGTGACGGCGAACCCTTCCTTGGCGAGACGGCGGGCGGGTTCGACGAGGTCCGACCATTTCAGCTTGCCGGAACCGTAGTGTTCCAGGACGAAGCCCAGTCCGGCGACGGTGCCGGGAACTCCCGAGGCGAGGTAGCCTGCGGTGGAGAGCCCTGGCACGACATTGCCTTTTGCATCGAGGTAGAGGTCGCGTCCGGCGCGGGCCGGGGCGATCTCGCGAAAATCGATAGCCGTGGCACGTCCATCGGCGAGGCGCAGGACCAGGAAGCCGCCGCCACCCAGGTTGCCCGCCTGGGGATAGGTGACGGCCAGGGCGAGGCCTGTGGCGACCGTGGCATCGACGGCGTTGCCCCCCTGGCGCAGGATAGACACGCCCACTTCCGAGGCCAGTTCGCTCGCCGAGCAGACCATGCCGTGTTCCGCCTCGACAGGCGGGCGGGAGGCCCGGGCGGTAGGTAGAGCAGATGAAAACAGCAGGACCAAGCCGGTGAGCAAGGACCGGGAGGGGAAGAGGCAAGGGGAGACTCGCATTGGGGCTGTTCTGAGGGAAATTTCCGGTGAGGCCAAGACTTCAGGTGAGGAGAAAGTGGAAACAGCAGGGTTGCGCGGAAGGTGCGACGCGTTTACCTCAGCACGCATCATGACCTTACTCAGCGATCCCCAAGCCTGGATATCCCTGCTCACCCTGACCGGACTCGAGATCGTGCTCGGGATCGACAACGTCATATTTATTTCGATACTGGCCGGCAAGCTGCCGAAGGAGGAGCAGGCACGCGCCCGCAAGCTGGGTCTCTCGCTCGCCCTCATCACGCGCATCCTGCTCCTGTGCTCCCTGGCCTGGATGATGAAGCTCAACACGCCGCTCTTCGGGCTTTTCGGGCATGAGTTCAGCGGCAGGGATCTCATCCTTCTGGTCGGCGGCTTGTTCCTGATCTTCAAGAGCACGCATGAGATCCACGACAAGCTCGAGGGAAGCAACGGCGGGGAAACGGCGCGTGTCGCACCCTCCTTCGCCTCCGTCATCGTGCAGATCCTGCTCCTGGATGTGGTGTTTTCGCTCGACTCGGTGATCACGGCGGTGGGCATGGCCAGCCACCTTGGCATCATGATCGCGGCGGTGATCATCTCGGTGATCATCATGATTTTCTTCTCGGGCGGCATCAGTGCTTTTGTGGAGAAGCACCCGACACTGAAGATCCTGGCCCTTTCCTTTTTGTTGCTCATCGGAGTCACGCTGGTGGCGGACGGGATGGGGCAGCATGTGCCCAAGGGCTACATCTATTTCGCCATGGCCTTCTCCTTCGGCGTGGAAATGCTCAACCTGAGACTCAGGTCCAAGGAAAAGCCCGTGGAACTCCATCAGCCTTATCGCTGAGCGGAGGCCTCCGACTGGGCAACTACAGCCGGCCGAGTTTGGCCAGCAGCAGCGTGGTGGCGGCGGTGGTGGCGGTCTCGGTGCGCAGGACGCGCGGGCCGAGGTGGGCGAAGCGGAAGCCTGCTTCGCGCAGGAGCCTGCGCTCCGTGGCGGACCAGCCTCGTTCGGAGCCCAGGGCGAGCACGACTTCGGCGTGTGCGAGGCTCAGGCTGCCGAGGGCTTCGGGGGACTCGTAGTTATCCAGAGCGATGCGCTCCGAGTCTGGTGGGAGGACAGCAAGAAGCTCCGGCAGGCTTTTGCCCGAGCTGAGTGCGGGCAGGCGCGTGCAGAAAGCCTGGGCGGCTCCGTCGCGCAGGAGTCGCTGTGCCTCCCCGGAATGCCAGAGTGTGCTCTGAGCGTAGCCAGGCTCGCCCTTCTCGGTGAGCACGAAGTCCATGGCAGAGACTCCCAGCGTGGTGGCTTCGAGCAGGATTTTCCGGGCGGTCTGCGGGCGGGGAAGGCCAATGAGGAGGCGCAGCGGCGCGAGCGGGGGCGGTTCCCCGGTGGCGGCGAAGGACAGGCGCAGGCCCTCCGTAGTGAGCGATGTGATACAGGCTTTTCCACGAGGCCCGTTGACAAGCCCCGCATCGAAGGCCTCACCCGGCCCACGGCGAAGCACCTTGAGGAGGTGCAGGGCTCTGGGGTCTGAGGAGGGGAGGACCTGATCCAGTTCGAGGGGATCGAAGAGGAGGAGGTTCATTGGGGGAGAAGCGAAGGGAGGAAGCGAGGAGCGAGAATGTAGAAGCGAGAATGAGGGAATGATTCGTTCTGATTGCCTTAACATTCTCGCTTCCCGCTCCTCGCTTCTCACTTCTCACTTCTATTCATTATGATCAAACCAGACGATGCGGCCGCACTGATCGCAGGTGACCAGTTTGGGCTCGCGGGCTCGGATGTCGGACTCGACCTCGCTGGAGACCTTGAGGTGGCAGCCGCCGCATTTGGTGCCCCTGACGGCGACGACCGAGGGGAAGTTGCGCAGCGCGATGCGATCGTAGAGGCGCAGGGTGGGCTCGTCGATGGGTGAGCGGGTACGGGCGAGTTCGGCCTGGGCTTCGGCAAGTTCCCTGGAGAGCGTGGTGTCGCGCTCCCGGAGCAGGCGGATGCGGGCCTCGTGGCCGCTGATGTTTTCCTTCAGGACTTTCTCAGCTGCGGCAAAGCGTTTCCTGGCCTCATCGATGGAATACATGATGACCAGCTCCTGCTCCTCGAACTTGCTGATCACGGCCTCAGTGGTCTCGATTTCGTGGCCGAGGGCGCGGTATTCGTCGTTCTTGCGGACCTCGAGCTGCTGGGTGCGGTATTTGGCGGCCTTCTGTTCGGCGGAGCCTATCTCGGTCTCGAGGAGCTTTTTCCTGGTCTCCAACTCCTTGAGTTCGTTTTTTGAGTTTTCGATCGCGGCTTTTTCGGAGGCGATTTTGGCCTCGACCGAGGCGATGTCCGCAGGGACGGCCTTGAGCTCCTTCTCGAGTTCCCTGCGACGGCGGTCGCGATCCTGCATGACGAGAAGATTTTCAAGCACCGGGATGAGCATGGGGATGGGTTAGCTCATCGAAGGCGGGTAAACAAGAAGGAATCCCCGAGGGCTGGGTCCGCAGACATTACGGTTAGGCAAGTTCGCAGGAAAATCGGCTCGACTCGGGGCTTTTGTGGAGAGTACCTAGAGGCGCACACACGCTTGGTCCCTCCTTTCTTAAGAGGGTCACTCCTTACCCCCTGGTTTATGACATTCCTGATTCCCTCCCTTGCGGCCCTGGCTCCCAAGTCTGCTCTCACCGGCCTTGATTGGGCGATGATCGCCATCTACTTCAGTATCCTTCTCTGCGTCGCCTGGTGGGTGGTGCGCAAGGGCAAGGACACGACTGACGACTATTTTCTGGCTGGCCGCAATCTGGGCTGGTGGGTCGTCGGCGCCTCGATCTTCGCCTCCAACATCGGCTCCGAACACATCGTGGGTCTGGCGGGTTCCGGAGCGAAGGATGGCGTGGCGCTGGCTCATTACGAATTGCATGCCTGGTGCCTCCTGGTGCTCGGGTGGGTGTTTGTGCCCTTCTACGCTCGCTCGCTTGTCTTCACGATGCCCGAGTTTCTGGAGCGTCGTTTCTGCACGAAGTCGAGGTATGTGCTCTCGATCGTCTCGCTGATCACCTTTGTGGTGTCGAAGATCGCGGTGGGCATCTTTGCGGGCGGCGTTGTATTCGGTGCGCTGTTACCCGAGATGCAGATCCAGATCGGCAGCCTCGTGATCGACAGTTTCTGGATCGGCTCCGTGCTCGTGGTCGTGCTGACGGGGCTCTACACCGCTCTTGGCGGCATGCGGGCCGTGGCCTACAACGATGCGGTGCAGGTCGTGGTGCTTATTTTCGGCTCGGCGCTGCTCACCTGGTACGGACTCGATCTGCTGGGGGGCTGGGGTGAGTTGAGGCGCTGGTGCGGCAGTGAGATGTTCAACCTCTGGAAACCGCTTGTGCCCGCAGGCCAGGTGGCGACCTGGGCGCCCATCAAGGAATTCAACTCGGCCGGCGAGGTGGTGAAGCAGGCCTGGTATTTTAATGGCAACTTCCCCTGGCTGGGCATGGCGATCTGCGCTCCGGTGATCGGTCTGTGGTATTGGTGTACCGACCAGTACATTGTGCAGCGGGCCCTGGGCGCGCCCAACGAGCGCGTGGCGCGGCAGGGTTCCATCTTCGCCGCCTTCCTGAAGCTCTTTCCCGTCTATCTTTTCATCATTCCCGGCCTGATCTGTTTCGCCCTCGTGCAGAGCGGAAAAGTCCCTGGGCTGACGCAGGCCTTCAACGATCCCAACGGCGGCGGTTCGCAGGCTGCCTTTCCCCTGATGGTGCAGCACATCCTCCCGGCAGGCGTCCGAGGCATCGTGGTGGCGGGCCTGCTCTCAGCGCTGATGGGTTCCCTGGCAGGAGTCTTCAATGCCTGCTCGACGCTCTTCACCGTGGACATCTACGAGAAGCTGCGGCCGAAATCCACGCAGTCCGAACTGGTCCGGATGGGCCGCCTTGCCACGGTCGTGATGGTGGTGATAGCGATCGCCTGGATTCCCGTGATCAAGGGAGCGCACGGCCTCTACGACTACCTGCAGTCCGTCCAGGGCTACCTTGCGCCGCCGATCTTCGTGGTCTTTTTCTTCGGCGTCTTCTGGAAGCGCCTCAACGCCCAGGGTTGCCTGTGGTCGATGATCATCGGCTTCGTGGTCGGCGTGTTCCGCATGCTCGTGGACACACCGGTGACGATGAAGCTCAAGGGCTTCGAGCACGGTTATGAGCAGGGGTCTTTCCTGTGGATCATCAACAACATCAACTTCCAGTATTTCTCGATCCTGATCACGCTCATCTCAGCCATCGTCATGATCGCGGTCAGCTATGCGACTCCGGAACCTGAATACAAGAAGATCGCCGGCCTCACCTTTGGCACAGCGACGGCGGACGACAAGGCCAAGACCCGCGCGAGCTGGGGCAGCACCGAGGTGATCGCCTCGGTCTTCATCATGATCTGCATCGCGGGCGCCTACGTGTACTTCACGGGCTGAGCAGTTTGTCCAGAAGGCCTGTAGAGATTTTTTTGGACATAAAAAAGACCGGCGGGAGAAGGTTCTCCCAGCCGGTCTTTTTTGCGTATGAATCAAGAGCTTGGTGGCGAGTCCGGTGTTGGATTTGTGGCCGCCGCCGCCGCGGCGTCGAGCTCGGCCTCCGTCTCCACGATGCGGGCGATGGAGAGGAGCTTGTCGCCCTCGGTCATCGTGACGAGGCGCACGCCCTTGGCACCGCGACCTGTCTCGCGGATTTCCTTCACCCGGGTGCGGACGCTCTGGCCCTTGGCCGTGAGGAGCATGACTTCATCGTCCTCGTGGACGCTCAGCGCTCCGGCGACGCTCACCGAACCGTCCTCGGGAAGGTCGATGGCGATGACGCCCTTGCCGCCGCGGCGGGTGCGGCGGTAGGACTCGAAGAGCGTGCGTTTGCCGATGCCGTCCTCGCGGGCCACCAGGAGGCGGCTGCTTGGATCGCACACGGCGATGGCCTCGAGGTAGTCGCCCTCGTACTTGAAGCGCATGCCGGTGACGCCCATGGTGCTGCGTCCGCAGGCGCGCAGACCTTCGGGCTTTTCCTCGGGCAGCTCCGCGCCTTCGACTGGAGGCACTGCGGCGGCTTCGGCGGGATCGACCTCATCGGCGGGAGCGGCTCCCTCGTAGAAGCGCACGGCCTGTCCCTTGTGGGAGACGAGGATGAGCTCGTTCTGACCGTTGGTGAGGACGCTGCCGATGAGGCTGTCGCCCTCCTCCAACTTGATGCCCGTGACGCCGCCTTCGCGGGTGGCGTTTTCGTATTCGGAGAGGCGCGTCTTCTTCACGGTGGCGGCCTTGGTGGCCATGACCAGGTAGAGATCTTCCGAGAATTCCTTGAGGCAGATCATGGAGGCGATCTTCTCGCCCTCGTCGAGGCGCAGGAAATTCGTGACGGACTTGCCCTTGCTCGCGCGCGCGCCCTCGGGGACCTCGTAGACCTTCTGGGCGAGGCACTGGCCGCTGCTCGTGAGGAAGAGGATGAAGTCGTGCGTCTCGGCTGTGAAGAGATGCTCGACGAAATCCTCCTCGTAGGTGTCGGTGCCCATGACGCCCTTGCCGCCGCGTTTCTGGCTGCGGAACTCGGCGACGGGGGTGCGCTTGATGAAGCCCTGATGGGAGACGGTGATGACGCAGCCCTCGTTGGGCACGACATCCTCCATGCGGAATTCTCCCAGGGCGCCGGTGATCTCGGTCTTGCGCGGATCGGCGTACTTGGCGCGCATCTCGGCCAGCTCCTCCTTGATGAGGGCGAGCAGCTTCCATTCGTTTTCCAGGATGGAGCGCAGTTCGTCGATGATCTTCATCAGCTCGAGGTACTCGGCCTCGATCTTGTCGCGTTCCAGGCCGGTGAGCTGGTAGAGGCGCAGCTCAAGGATCGCGTTGGTCTGGCGATCCGAGAGCGGGTACTTGGCCATCAGGCGCTGCCTGGCCTCCTCGCGGCCGGAGGAGGCGCGGATGATGCGGACGAAGTCGTCGAGGTTGTCGAGGGCGATCTTGTAACCCTCGAGGATGTGCGCGCGGTCCTCGGCCTGGCGGAGGCGGTAGCGCGTGCGGCGCGTGATGACATCGCGGCGGTGCTCGATGTAACACTCAAGGAGCTCCTTGATGTTCATCTGCTTGGGACGCTTCTTGTCGAGGGCCAGGAGGATGACGCCGAAGGAGGTCTCCAGCTCGGTCTTCTGGAAGAGCTGGTTGATGACGACCTTGGCCTGCTCGCCGCGCTTGAGCTCGATGACGACGCGGGTGTTTTCGTCGGACTCGTCGCGGACATCGCGGATGCCGTCGATGTGTTTCTCCGTAACCAATTCGGCGATACGGGTGACGAGGCGCGCGCGGTTGACGTTGTAGGGGATCTCGGTGATGACGACCTGCTCGCCCGTCTTGGTCTCCTCGGTGATGGCGCGGCCCCGGATGCGGACGATGCCGCGCCCGGTGCGCAGGTAGCTGTCGATGCCGCTGGTGCCGGCGATGACGCCGCCCGTGGGGAAATCGGGTCCGCGGACGATGCCGCACAGCTCGTCGACGCTGATGGAGGGCTTGTCGATGATGGCGACGGCGGCGTCGATGATCTCGCCCAGGTTGTGGGGCGGGATATTGGTGGCCATGCCGACGGCGATGCCCGTCGAGCCGTTCATCAGCAGATTGGGCAGGGCGGAGGGCAGGACCGTGGGCTCGGTGGTGGACTCCTTGTAATTGGGGGCAAAGTCGACGGTCTCCTCCTCGATGTCCTTGAGCAGGTCCTCGGCGACGGCGTTGAGACGGCACTCGGTGTAGCGGTAAGCGGCCGGCGGGTCGCCATCCACGGAGCCGAAGTTGCCCTGCGGGTCGATGAGCGGGTAGCGCATCACCCAGTTCTGGGCCAGGCGTACGAGCGTGTCGTAGACGGAGGAGTCGCCGTGCGGGTGGTAATTTTTGAGCACCTCGCCGACGACGCCGGCGCACTTGTCGTAGGAGCGGTTATGGAGCAGACCCTCCCGAAGCATGGCGTAGAGGATGCGGCGCTGGACGGGCTTGAGGCCGTCGCGGGCATCGGGCAGGGCGCGCGAGACGATGACGGACATCGAGTAGTCGATGTACGCCGTCTGCATGATGTCGGTGATGTTCGCCGTGGTGACTTTTTCTAGGGAGGAAGGCATCTGGTGGAAGAAGCGAGAAGTGAGGAGCGAGAAGCGAGGAGTGAGAAGCGAGGAGCGAGGAGCGGGAAGGGAGAAGGGGGCGGTTAAGTTTCTGCGGAGAGTTTGAGGGCTTTTATTCCCGCTTCTCACTTCTCGCTTCTGTCCGATCCTCACACATCCAGGTGGGCTACGTTGAGGGCGTTGTCCTCGATGAACTGGCGGCGGGGCGGGACTTCGTCGCCCATGAGCAGCGTGAACAGGGCGTCGGCCTTGGCGGCGTCGGAGATGTTGACGCGCAGGAGGCGGCGCTTTTCGGGGTCCATGGTCGTCTCGAAGAGCTGCTTGGGATTCATTTCGCCCAGACCCTTGTAACGCTGGATGCTCAGCCCCTTGCGGCCGAGGGTGCGGATGTGGCCCAGGATGGAGAGGGGGGAGTGGAGCTCGGTGGTGGACTCGTTTTTCGTGCCGACGTTTTCGGTGACGATGTAGCGTGGCTCCTCGGTGCCGCTGAAGCGGTGGATTTCGAGGCCGGCCTGGGAGATGTTGATGAGGAGCTTGGTCATCTCGATGGATTCAAAGATCTCGTGGATCGTGACGCGTTTCGGAGGGCCGACGGGGGCGGCGGGTTCGGTGCGGGCGTTGTCGGGCTGTTCATCCACGCCGGCATCCAGGCCGTGGGCCACGACGAAGGAGGCGCGCTGCTCCTCGTTCATGAGAAACTCGAAGGACTCCTTGTTGCCGGAGCGTATGCGGGCGACGTAGCGGGGGAGGGCCTGGGTGGCGTGGTCGTGGCGGTCGAGGTAGTCGGCGAGGGAGGCTCCGTAGCGTGTCACGCCGAGGCCAAGTTTCTCGAGGGCGGCAAGGGCCTCGACGATGCGGTCGATCTGCTGGGGCTCGAAGAGATGCTGGTCCTTTATCCGCTTAAGTGTGACGTCCTCGCTGCCCAGTTCGAGGAGGATGCGGTTGAGCTGCTCGTCGTTGTCGATGTACTGCTCGCGCTTCTTGCGCTTGATCTTGTAGAGGGGAGGCTGGGCGATGTAGACGTAGCCGCGCTCGATCAGCCCGCGCATCTGGCGGTAAACGAAGGTGAGCAGGAGCGTGCGGATGTGGGAGCCGTCGACGTCGGCGTCGGTCATGATGATGACCTTGTGGTAGCGAGCCTTGTCGACGTTGAAGGCACCGTCCATGTCGCCTTCGCCGATGCCGCAGCCGATGGCGGTGATGAGGGTGCGGATTTCCTCGTTGGAGAGGACCTTGTCGAGGCGCGCCTTCTCGGTGTTGATGAGTTTGCCGCGCAGGGGGAGGATGGCCTGGGTGCGGCGGTCGCGGCCCTGTTTGGCGGAGCCGCCGGCGGAGTCGCCCTCGACGATGTACAGTTCGGTGAGGGAGGGGTCGCGTTCGGAGCAGTCGGCGAGTTTGCCGGGCAGGCCGCCACCGGAGAGGGCGCCCTTGCGGACCGTCTCGCGTGCCTTGCGTGCGGCCTCGCGTGCGCGGGCGGCGTTGAGCGTCTTGTCGATGACGCGTTTGGCGATGCCGGGGTTGGCCTCGAGGAAGAAACGCAGCTTTTCGCCGACGATCTTCTGGACGATGCCGTCGACCTCGGAGTTGGAGAGCTTGGTCTTGGTCTGTCCCTCGAAGCGGGGCTCCGGGACCTTGACAGAGATGACGGCCACGAGGCCTTCGCGCACGTCGTCGCCGGTGAGGGCGGGGTCCTTTTCCTTGATCAGGTTATTGCCCTTGGCGTAGGTGTTGACCACGCGGGTGAGGGCGGTGCGGAAGCCGGAGAGGTGGGTGCCGCCCTCGATGTTGTAGATGGAATTGGCGTAGGCGAAGACCTGGTCGTTGTAGGAATCGTTGTACTGCATCGACACCTCGACGACCGTTGCGGGTTTGGTCGGGTCGGCTTCGTCGCTCACGCTGTCGCTGAAGCTGATCGGTTTGTCGTGGACGAGGTTTTTGTTCTGGTTGAGGAACTTGACGAACTCCGTGATGCCGTCCTTGAAGTAGAACTCCTCGCTCTTGGCGTTGCGTTCGTCCTGGAGCTGGATGCGCACACCGGGGTTGAGGAAGGCCAGTTCGCGCAGGCGCCGGGCGAGGATGTCGTATTGGAACTCGCGGGTGGTGAGGAAGATCTCGGGGTCGGGCTTGAAGGTGATCTTGGTGCCGGTTTTCCTGGTATCGCCAATCACGGTCATCTTTTGCGTCGTCTTGCCTTGGGCGAAACGCATCTGGTAGGCCTTGCCGTTACGGCGGACCTCGGCGACGAACCATTCGGAGACGGCGTTGACGCACTTGGCACCGACGCC
>JFJP01012199.1_pt1 | contig 20616 bp, 15 predicted proteins | sample 431651 | NCBI WGS metagenome assembly JFJP01 (sample SAMN02602958, study PRJNA72255) | Microbial mat metagenome, whole genome shotgun sequencing project. | biome: fresh water; feature: sink hole; material: water; isolation source: purple microbial (photo- and chemosynthetic) mats found in...
GGTCGCGTAGTCTGGCTTAGCGCGCACGCTTGGAAAGCGTGTAACCCACAAAGGTTCGCGGGTTCGAATCCCGCCCTCTCCGCCAGAAAAACCGCCTCACTTATTGAGGCGGTTCCCTTTTTAATTGCGATTTGGATTAGCACGCTGCCTGCGCCGCCCAAGCCTGATCAACCTTCTTTGAGCTTTTACTGGCTGTGAGAAACCTTCGGTGTGGAAAATATTTTCGTAACCGAATCAATCATCGGCGGAGGTGGCGCGGCGCGAAAAAAAATCCACAGAAGTTTCATATCCCATTTTTGCAATGGGGTGTAAAATTTTACTTACAGCAGTTGTCTATATTTTGAAAATCAAAAAAATAAGGATCATAAAAATGGGAAGACGTGAAGAAATTCTCCAAGCGCTTGAAAGTTCACATGCTGTAATGATGGAACAACTTAATGAAATTGATAAACAACGCAAGATATACCCCTTGTGGACAATCCGCGAGATCATCGCGCATCTTTCAGGCTGGGACGATGCGTCAATTGGTTTCGTAAACGCCCTGATCAAAGGCGAGACGCCGCCAACCCCTGCGCCGCGCGGACCTGAAGTTTACAACGAAGAAACAGTCAGCACACGCGAGGGATTAAGTTATGACCGCATTGTGCGCGAATACATTGAGACCCGCGCCAGGTTGGTTGCGCTGATGCGCCAGATACCGGAAGAAATGGTGACTAAAAAATCCATTTTGCCGTGGGGTGAGGAGGGTTCGTTGGAGGATATTGTTCAAGTGTTTGGTTCGCATGAACTGGAACACGCGCATGATGTGAAAAGAATTATCGAGGAAAGTAATTAGCGGCAATTCCCTTTTATAATATCGGAAGTCTTTTATGACTTCCGATATTTTTTATAAATACAAAAGGAACCCTTAAATGGATGTTCGTTCTTTCAATCGTGAGGCTTGGGATCGCCAGGTGCAATCAGGCAAAAACCCGTGGACAGTTGCTGTATCGCCTGAGTTAATTGCGCGTGCGCGCGCAGGCGAGTGGTCTGTGGTGTTGACAGAGAACAAGCCTGTGCCGCGTGAGTGGTTTCCGCCACTGCAAGGGCTTAAAGTCCTTGGGTTGGCTTGCGGGGGCGGACAGCAAGGTCCCATTTTGGCGGCGGCGGGCGCAGAAGTGACCATCTTCGATAACTCGCCTGCTCAACTGGGACGTGACCGCGAAGTAGCCGAGCGCGACGGCTTGAACATCAGCACAGTGGAAGGCGACATGCGCGATCTTTCTGCGTTCGCAGATGCAAGTTTCGATCTTGTTTTCCACCCTGTTTCCAATTTATTTATTCATGAAATTAGACCGGTCTGGAAAGAAGCATACCGTGTGCTGCGCCACGGCGGCACACTGCTGGCTGGGTTTATGAACCCTGTATTTTATTTATTTGACTGGGACGATATGGAAAAGGGAAACCTGCATGTCAGCATGAAAATCCCATTTTCGGATGTTGAAACCTACGGAGTGGAACGCTTGCAAAAAGAAGACCGTCCCGCCGAATTTGGTCATTCGCTGACCGACCAGTTATCAGGTCAGATGGATGCGGGGTTTGCGATCATTGGGTTGTATGAAGATCATCATAATGGATTAAAGATCAGCGATTATGTTGAAACATACATCGCCACACGATCAATCAAAATTTAGCGCAAGGTAAGAACTTGCGCACCAACAAAAAGGAGCAACAATGAAAATTTTAATCGCGGCAGATATGGAAGGCATTACGGGCGTGGTGCATTGGGATCAGGTAAATCCAAATCATCCGGAATATTCACGCTTTCGCAAGTTAATGACCGAGGATGTGAACGCCGCCGTTCGCGGCGCGTTTGCGGGCGGGGCAACCACTGTTATTGTGACAGACGGTCACAACAATGGAAGAAATATTTTGATCGAGGAAATTGATCCGCGCGCAACCCTCAACTCTGGATCGCCCTCCCCCCTTTCGATGGTGCAAGGCGTGGATGAAGATGTGGACGGTGTGATGTTTGTTGGCTATCACGGACGCATGGGCGCGGTGGATGCCATCCTGGACCATACCTGGTCTGATGAACGTGTGTCTGGTCTGTGGATTAATGATCGGGCTTTTGGCGAAGCAGCCTTGAACGGCGCCGTCTGCGGTCATTTCAACGCGCCAGTCATTATGGCGTCAGGCGATCAAACGCTGTGCGCCGAGGTTCAGGACTTTTTTGGCAACAAGATCGAGATCGCGCAGGTAAAGAAAGCCGTCAGCCGTATGTCTGCCGAATGTTTACCGCCTGCAATGACCGCCAGCCTGATCGAAGAGGTTGCCAAACGGGCGGTGATTAACCTGAAAAGCAAGAGAGCGCCAAAACCGTTCAAGGTTATCAAACCAATTAAGTTGACCGTGGAATTTGAACAATCAGACATGGCGGATCGAGCCGCGCTGATGCCCCATGCCAAACGGACAACAGACCGCTATGTGGAATATGTGGCTGATGACATGGTCACAATTTATCTTGCATTTCGCACCATGCTTGCCCTGGCAAGATAAACAACCCAAAAGAAAAAATGAATTCAACAGTTAAAACCATCCTCAAAGTTTTTGCGGTTCTACTTATGCTGGCGGGTGTAATTTGGACATTGCAAGGACTCAACCTTCTGCCCGGCACATTTATGCGCGGAGACCCGCAATGGGTCATCAACGGCGCGATCACAGCGTTGATTGGCGCAGGGTTGTTTTGGTTTATCAAGCGGAAAAAATAATTAATGACCGAGGCGATTCAAGTCGGTGATCAAGTAAAGGTCTACCTTGATTCGAAATTTGGAGACAAGGAAGGCTGGCATGAAGGTCTGGTTTTCAAGATAGACCCATATTCCGAGCATCGCAGGTTTTACTGGGTCAAGTTGAGTAAAGATGCCCAGGTGACGCTTGGCATTAACCATATCTCCGTTTTCAATCCGAAGAATATTCAAAAAATATGAGTGAGAAGTAAAAATAAAAAATGACAGGCAGACTTTCATCTGCCTGTCATTTTTTATTCAGAACGCATTACCTGTTACCCGCCAAAAGCATCATTCAACCAATCTAAAAATCCTTTTTCCTGCGGTTTGACCGTTGTACCCAAACTCTCGGCCAGTTTCTCGAACAGTTCGCGCTGTTCCTTTGTTAATTTGGATGGAATAGCCACATTGACAATCACCATCTGATCACCGCGATGTTTACTGCGGACATGCTGCACGCCTTTGCCTTTAAGATGAAAGATTTTTCCCGGCTGTGTGCCAGCGGGGATTTTCAATTTTTCGTCGCCATCAATTGTAGGCACAAGAATATCCGCGCCAAGCACGGCTTGCGCCACGTTGATATCGAGGTTCAACACAATATCATTCTCGCGGCGTTTGAAGAATTGATGCGGCTTCACATCCAACACGACAAACAAACTTCCGTTTGGTCCACCGAACGCGCCGGGTCCGCCCTCATTCGTCAAGCGGATTTGCGTTCCCACATCCACGCCCGCGGGGATTGTCACTTTCTTCTTAACGTTCTTGCGTTCCAAGCCTGCGCCGCGACAGGTTTTACACGGCGATGAAATCGTTTCGCCGCGTCCGCCGCAAGCGGGACAAGCCGCCGTTTGCACCATCTGACCTAAAAAGGTCTGACGTACCTGGCGCACTTCACCCTGTCCATTACAAGTGGCGCATTTTACAGGCGACGTTCCAGGCTCTGCGCCTGATCCGCTGCAACGCGAACAAGTCTCTTCACGTTGAAATTCAATTTCCTTGTCAACGCCAAAGACCGCTTCTTCAAAAGTCAACGTGACACGCGTTTGCAAATCGCGCCCACGGCGCGGTGACTTGCGCGACTGACGGCGTCCCGAAGAAAAGCCAAAGCCGCCGAGGATTTCTTCAAACAAATCTCCAAAATCTGTGGAGTAGTCATGTTGAAAGCCGCCCATGCCGCCGAGTCCCTCTTTGCCAAAGCGATCATAGCGTCCGCGTTTATCTTTGTCTGAAAGCACGCCATAGGCTTCGTTGATCTCTTTGAATTTCTCTTCGGCGTGTTCTTCCTTGCTCACATCAGGATGATAGACACGCGCAAGTTTACGGAACGCGGCTTTGATATCATCATCGCTCGCATTCCGTTCAAGTCCAAGTATTTCGTAATAATCTCGATTGCTCATAATTGGTAATTGGTAATTGAGTAATTAGTAATTAAGAGTCATCCAATTACTAATCACCAATTACTAACCTACTCCTTCACTTCGCCATCAACAACTTCAGGACCTGCATCGTCATTGGAGGAAGAACCCGCTTCGCCGCCACCCGCAGACTGTCCCTGCTCGTAAACAGATGCGCCAATCTTTTGGATCGCCTGTCCCAATGCTTCCGTAACAGATTTGATCTTCTCCACATCCTCACCCTGCGCCGCAGACTTGGCATCTGCAACTTTGGATTCGATCTCACTGCGAACATCGGCAGGGATTTTATCGCCAAACTCACGGATGGCTTTTTCAGCCGCATAGGCAGTATTATCCGCATTGTTGCGCGCTTCGATCAATTCCTTGCGCTTGCGATCATCATCGGCATGGGCTTCGGCATCCTTGCGCATCTTTTCCACTTCGCTGTCGCTCAAACCAGAGGAAGCGGTGATCGTAATATGCTGTGAACGTCCCGTAGCCTTGTCTGCCGCGCTGACTTTCATAATGCCATTCGCATCCACATCGAAGGTCACTTCAATTTGAGGAACGCCGCGCGGTGACGGGGGAATTCCATCCAAAATAAATTTGCCCAGCGATTTATTATCATTCGCCATCGGACGTTCGCCCTGCAAAATGTGAATTTCAACCTGCGTTTGATTATCAGACGCGGTGGAAAACACTTGTGAACGTCGTGTGGGAATGGTGGTGTTGCGTTCAATTTGAGCCGTAGCCACGCCGCCCAATGTTTCAATCGAGAGGGTCAGCGGGGTCACATCCAAAAGCAAAATATCTTTTACTTCCCCGCCCAGCACGCCTGCTTGAATTGCCGCGCCAATCGCAACCACTTCATCGGGATTGACACCCTTGTGCGGGTCCTTTCCAAAGAACGCGCGTACACGATCCTGAATGGCTGGCATACGGGTCATGCCGCCGACGAGGACAATCTCGTTGATATCGCCCGCATTTAACCCCGCGTCAGACAATGCCTGTTTGACAGGAGCAATTGTTCGGTCAACAAGGTCTGCGGTGATCTGTTCCAACTTGGCGCGAGTCATGGTCATCACCAAATGCCTCGGACCGCTCGCATCGGCAGTTAAGTAGGGCAAATTGATCTCGGTCTGCATCATGGTCGAAAGTTCGATCTTCGATTTTTCAGAAGCCTCTTTCAAACGCTGCAAAGCCTGACGATCATTGTGCAGGTCAATGCCATTATCTTTCTTGAAAGTCTCGATCAAATAATCCATGATGCGTAAGTCAAAGTCGTCGCCGCCGAGGAAGGTATCTCCGCTCGTGGCGCGGACTTGGAACACGCCTTCGCCCACATCCAAAATGGACACATCAAACGTACCGCCGCCGAGGTCATAAACCACGATGACTTCATTTTTCTTTTTATCCAAACCGTACGCGAGAGAGGAAGCGGTGGGTTCGTTGATGATTCGCAAAACTTCCAAACCGGCGATCTTCCCCGCGTCTTTGGTGGCATTGCGCTGCGCATCATTGAAATATGCCGGTACAGTAATCACGGCTTGTGTAACGGGTTCACCGAGATACGCTTCGGCATCGGCTTTCATCTTCGCCAAAATCATCGCCGAAACTTCGGGCGGCGAATAATCTTTGTCGTCCAACTTCACGCGCACATCGCCGTTATCCGCGGCGGTTACCGCGTAAGGCACGCGCTTCTTGGTGTGCTCCACCTGCGCGTCATCGGCTTTGCGTCCCATAAAACGCTTGACTGAAAAAATAGTGTTGTTCGGATTTGTGATCGCCTGATTGCGCGCCACACGTCCCACCAACCGCTCGTGATTTTTATTTACCGCCACCACGGAAGGCACAAGCCTTTCGCCTTCCGCCGATGGAATCACAATCGGTTCGCCGCCAACCATTACAGCCACAACCGAGTTTGTCGTGCCCAAATCTATTCCGATAATTTTGCCCATAATTGCTCCTAAGATATTTGTCGAAGGTCAAAAGTCGCTTCCGACCTTTGACCTTCGACTTTTGACTGAATTTACTGTGCCACTCTTACCAGTGCAGGTCGAATAACCCGTTCACCCAGCATGTATCCGTTTTGCACAACGTCAATGATGTGTTCGCTTTCAACTGCATCACTTGGCTCATGCGTAATTGCCTCATGAAAGTTCGGGTCAAAAGCCACGCCCTTGGCTTCAATGCGCTTCACGCCTTCGCTTTCCAGAATATTCTGCAACTTGCGCGCAATTAATTCAATGCCATTCGCCCACGCATCTTCAGCAGGACGGTTTTGCAAAGCGCGCTCCAGGTCATCCAATGCAGGCAAAACTTTTTTGATAATGTCGCCCTTCATGCTGGCGTACATTAACTCATTGTCACGCGCAACGCGCTTTTTATAATTTTGAAACTCCGCCTGAGACCTTGCCCAGCCATCTCTATATTCAGACATTTTGGATTCAGCCTCCGCCAGTTGACGCGAAACGTGCAGCGCATCCTGCTCCGCGTCGCCTTTGAGTTGGTCGCCATCAACAGGCATTGTCTCCGCTGTGGGTTGAGTCTCAGTCACTTCGTCTTCATGTTTGTGCTTTTTTTTATCAGTCATTGCTCTCACTCTCTTAAAGTAATTGGTAAATAGTAATTGGTGATTGGTAATTACTATTTACCAATTACCAACCACCATCTTCATTCTTCATTCTGCATTTATATTATCATTCACCAAATTGCTTAATAAACCTGCCACATATCTCACGGTAGGGATTGTACGCGCATAGGACATTCGCATGGGACCCAGCACACCCAACGTTCCAGTTGCCAGCCCAGGCGCGCCATATCGCGCAATTACCATCGAACACTGACGAAGTTCCTCCCACCCGCCTTCGCCGCCGATCAGCACCTGCAAACCGCCGACACTGCTGTTTGTGGATGCGCGCGCGAGTAAATCCTGCAAAGTCGATCTTTCCTCAAATAGATGCATTGCCCAACGGGCTTCGTCTGATTCTGCAAATTCGGGTTCGCCCAAGACATTGGTAAGTCCGTCGGTATAAATTTCACCCGAAGCGCTTTCAGAGGTGCGTTTCATATCCTGAACCAGAAGCGTGATAATGTCCTGCTCAAGCGCATCAGCGCGGGTTGAAGATGAAAGAGCGGCAATTGCCTCTATGGATAGCCCCGCCAACAACGAGTTAAGATGCGCCGCCGCCTGACTAAGCCTGGCTTGAGGCACCGGTTCGGCTAAAGTCAAAACCTGCTGATTGACTTCGCCGCCATCCATCACAATGACCATTAAGACCTGCCGCCCCTGGGTGGAGATCAACTCGATATGCTTGAAGCGGATCGTCTCGGCGTGCGGCGCAGTCACCAGCGACACGCCCTGCGATTGGTACGCCAGCACAGATGCGGCGAGCGTCATCCACTGTTCAACATCAGGAGGCGCTTGAAAGAATTGATGTGAGATGGTGTTTTGCACGGAGGTTGGTAATTCTGCCTTGTGCATCATTTGCCCGACAAAGACACGGTAGCCCTCTTCCGCTGGTACGCGCCCGGCTGAGGTGTGGGGTTGTCTTAGGTAGCCCATCTCTGTCAGCGCAGACATTTCATTTCGGACGGTGGCAGGACTCAGGTCAAGGTGGAAGCGTTCCACCAGTCGCTTTGATCCAACAGGCTGCGCCGTCTCAATATAGTCACGGATGAGAAGCAGGAGAATGGTTCGCTGTCTTTCGGTAAGTTGCGGCATAACATTACAAGTCTACATGCGAAAATGAAGAGCGTCAATAAGAGGAGTGTAAGAGTTTATAAAAAGACCCCAAAGGTTTTGGAAACCTTTGGGGTCTGCCGGTCATGGAAAATGTTACGGTTGTTCTGGAACAGGACGCCACGCAGGGTCGAAATCATCAAAGGTGACATCTTCGGTAATTCGCGCTTGATTTGCGCCTGAGGCCGTCGAGTACATCACGTGATAGCCGCGATCTCCGCCGCTTTCGTAGGCGATCCAAATTCCTCCCGGCGAGTAGTCCACATCTTCAACAGAAAGCACGCCCATTGTGATTTGTAAAGCCGGATTCTCGGCGCCAACTTTAAGGGAAAACAGGTTTGGAAAGGTAAATTCAGCCGCGCTACGCTGACTAAAGAGGATGTATTTTCCATCTGGCGACCAAACGGGATATTGGTTGGAAAGCACATCTCCGCTTAGGAAAAATTGTTTTTCATTTGCGCCCAAACTACTCATTAACCATAGTTCATACGTGGTGATTCTTTGATAGGCATAAACAATTTGTTTGCCGTTGGGAGACCATGAGGGCTGACGGGCGGGCGTATTAATGCTTGTTTCGACCAGACGGCTGACGCTGCCGTCGTCAAGTTGATAGGAGTAAATTTGCATGTACCCATCACGCAGAGAGGTGAAGGCAATGTGCTTTCCATCTGGCGACCAGGCGGGTTCAAAATCTCCGCTCCCTGGGGCGGTGGGCAATGGCTGTAAGCCGGAACCATCTGCATTAATAATAAACAAACTCGAACCTTGATAGGTATCCTTTTTGATACTGCACGGAGAAGTAAACACCAACCGTGTTCCATCAGGAGACCAACTTGGCTGACATGCGCCGCCAGGCATATTGGTAATTGCAGTGGCTTGATCGTTTAATATTTTGGTGAGATATATTTGAGCAACGCCTGTGCGGGTTGAGGCATAGGCAATTTCCAGATAATCGGCGCCGATGGGGGTTGGGCTGACGGCTGGGTTAACCGGCGGAACTACAATTTGTGTCTGAGCAGGCTCTGCCGCTAAAGTTGCGGTTGCCTCAACAGGATCAGCCCCAATGGGAATAATTTGGGTAACGGATGCCGTTTGGGCTGGCGTGTCGGTCGGATCAATTGGCGGTAAAAATGGGAATAACTTCCGCATTGAAGTGGGGAAGAAAAACAAAGCACCCAACAGCCCAACAATAAGAATCGCAAGGATGATGCCGATCAAGGAGCGTCTACTTCGGCGCTCACGTTCAAGCTGCTTTTTACGCGGAGAAACAAAAGCATATTCCTCTGGCGGCAGTGAATGGGTTAAAGCATTGGATGCTTTTTTGAATGGATCGCTTTTTCTTTCCGCTTCAGACGGGGGTGGCGTCACCGTATATGTTCCAAGCAGTTGCTGTGTCAAAGATTTGGAATTGAGCAGCGCAACCTTGAAATCATCTGCCGACTGAAAGCGATCACTGGGATCTACTTCCATGGCTTTTTCAATTGCCGTCGCCAGATGACGCGTCACCTCAGGGTTTCGTTTTCGGAGAGGCGTGAGTTGAGCATTGTCCATTGCGCGCGCAAGCCCATCTTCGGGGATAACCCCCGTCAACGCGGCATAGAGTGTGGCGCCCAGGGAATATATATCAGTGCGTGTGTCGGTGCGCGCAGTTCCATACTGTTCGGGCGGAGAATATCCTGGCGTCATTGCGCGCGCGCCAGTTGTGGTGGCTTGATTCCCTTGATAGACTTTTGCAAGCCCAAAATCCACCAGAAAGATGTGCCCATCGGGTGAAATTTTTACGTTGCCGGGTTTTATATCACGGTGCAAAATGGGAGGTTTTCGCGCATGTAGATAAGAAAGCGCGTCACACATTGCCGCGCCAATTAAGATGACTTCATCTTCCGGCAGAATCCCAACCCGCTCCATACGCTGGCGCAAATCCTCGCCTTCGATAAAATCCATGACAAGGTATTGGCCTTCTCCCGCAATGACAAAATGATCTGACACACGCGGCAGATTTGGGTGACGAATATTCGCCAGAATGACTGCTTCCAAACGGAACTGGCGGGCATACTCTTCGGTTGTGAATAGATTTTCTTTTACCGCCACATCCACGCTTAGGTTTTCATCAATGGCGTGGTAAACCGATCCCATGCCCCCTTGACCGAGATTCTCCCGAATCTGATAGCGTTTATGTAGTATGGTTTCGTTTTCGAGAATCATCAGATGCCTGTCAAATTATATTTTCTTGCTCGCCACATCAATTATGGCCGCTGACTGCCCCCCCATTCAGGCAGCCGAGCAAGTGGATATTTTACTCTGTTGAAAGAATGATGTACATTTCTATTTTATTTCAATTCAGCCAATGGGCTGTTATTACTTTTGAAAGGTATAAAAACAGCCAAAGTATATCATTCTACTTTGGCTGTTTTTATACCTTTTTCATAAACCGATCAATTGCCGTTGGGTCTCCAGGCAGGGTCAAACTCCAAACCGTCGTCAGTGGTAAGGCGAATATTATTTGCGCCGGTGGTAGTCATGTAATAAATATCATTATTTTCATCATTCCCCTCGCCTTCGTACAATAAGTGAAAGCCGTCAGGGGAGTACTCCACATCTTCAATTGAAATAATGTTCAATTGAAAAAACGAACCTTGCTCCTCAGTACGGTCAGAAGCGGAAGTAGTCATTAGATAAGGGAAACAAAATTTAGTGGCGCAGCGCTGATTAAACACGATCAGGCTTCCGTCAGGCGACCATGTGGGAAGATAATCAGAGAATGCCACGCCGCTGCGAACGATCTGCTTTTGCTCGGAGCCATCTGCATTCATAAGCCAAAGTTGATAAACGCCAAATCGCTTCACCACATACGCAATTTGAGTTCCATCTGGCGACCACGCAGGCTGGCGCGAATCAATACCTTTGGCGCCTTTTGTGATCTGAACGACAGATTTCGGATCGTCCGCGCTCAAAATGAAAATTTCCATTTGATCGGTGCGCAGTGAAGTGAAAGCAATGGATTTACCATCTGGTGACCATGCAGGATCAAAATCTCCACCAGGGACGGTTCCTATTGGCGTCAGGTTGCTGCCATCTGCATTGACAATATACAAACCGGCGCCGTAATAAATTTCATCCATGCCTTTGCAGGGAGAGATGAAAACCATTTTTTGACCATCTGGAGACCAGGCAGGTTGACACGCGCCCTCAGGCATGTTTACAACTTGAGTAAAAGCCAAATTCGCAAGATCGGCAAGATAAATCTGCGGCAAATCTGTACGATCAGAGGCATATGCGATCTGACCTGACCCGCCAATTGGTGTCGATACGGGCAGAGCGGCCGTGTCTGTAACTGCCGGATCTGACCCCAAAGTTCCAATTACAATTGGAAGGGGAGTTCTTGTCGGAAGAGCGGTTGCAGTGGCAGTGGGCGGCAAAGCCGTTGAAGTAACAGTGGCGGTCGCCGTCTGCGTTGGAAGCGGGGATGGCGTTACAGAAGGAGTAACCGTGCTGGTCGGTGCAAGAAATGGAATTGAAGCACGCACATTTTCGGGCAAAATACCTGGCGCCCAAAAAAGAATACTTACCGCAAGGACTAACAGCAAAATAAGGAAAAAACGCATCAAAGCAAACCGACGTTTACGTTCGCGCTCCTTTTGCTTTTTTAGCGGAGAAACAAAAGGCTGGTCATCTGCCGTAGATGGCGGTACCGGACCAACAACAGGCGGGCGGGGAGTCTTCTCTTTGGATGCCGCAACCTGGCTTGGATCACTTGGCAGAAACGCTTCAGCCGGAGGCGGCGCAACCACATGCGTACCCGCAGGTTGTTGAGTCTTTGAACCCGCTCCGAGCAAGGCCTTCTTAAAATCCTCCGCGCTCTGAAACCGATCACTTGGATCAATCGCCATTGCCTTTTCAACCGCAGTGGCAAAACGGCGTGTTATCTTTACGTTACGCTTGCGAAGCGGAGTCAATTGAGCGTTATCCATCGCGCGCGCAAGTCCATCCTCAGGAATCACTCCACACAAAGCCGCATACAAAGTTGCGCCCAGCGAATAAAAATCGGTGCGTGGATCTGTACGCGCAGTGCCGTATTGTTCAGGCGGAGAATAACCGGGCGTCATGGCGCGCGCGCCGGTTGTGGTAGCCTGATTATCGCCTTGATACACCTTCGCAAGACCAAAATCCACCAGAAAGATATGTCCTTCTGGCGTAATTTTCACATTGCCGGGTTTAATATCACGATGCAAAATGGGGGGCTTGCGCGAATGCAGATATGCAAGCGCATCGCAAATTGCCGCGCCAATCTGCGTAGCATCATCTTCAGAGATCATACCAAGCCGATCCATGCGGTTACGCAAGTCTTCGCCTTCGATAAAATCCATCACCAAATATTGTCCCTGATCTTTCAACTCAAAATGATCAGAAACACGCGGCATATTGGGGTGACGCAAATTCGCCAAAATTACCGCCTCAAGGCGAAATTGGCGCATATATTCTTCGGTTGTAAAAAGATTTTCTTTTAAGGCAACTGCCACGCCAAGATTTTCATCTATAGCACGATAAACCGACCCCATGCCGCCCTGACCAAGAATTTCAATAATACGATAGCGATTATGAAGGAGTGTATTTTTTTCGAGCGTCATCTATGAAACCCTTATGATTTAGGAATAAGCGCGATTATATCAGATGGTTTTGAACCGCTCGGCAAGGTTAAACCTTACAAACACCCACGGCGCGCCGCCTGCCACCCACCACCCAACCAGCACATATCGGATGTAGCGCAACAAATAAAAAATAAAACCATCTCCGCGCGGAAAGATTGCGCCCAACCCCAGATAAAAGATGAGGACGCCGATCAGCCCGATGACATAACGAATGGCGCGCTTCCCAACTGGACCCGAAGCCTGATACCCACCCAAAGACATGATCCACGCCGCGCCCATAGCCAGCCCAAAGAAGGTTCCTGCCGAGGTGAAGGTACTGTTTGGGTCAACAGGATCAGGCAACTCGGCGCCAGCCAACTGCGCGTTTGAAATCCATGTCTCAGGGATTTCAAATGCGCTTCGCAACATCCATGCGCCATGCCCCAGCACAATAAAAAACAGGGAAACAATAAATGCAATTATGATTTGCTGGCTTAACGTTTTTTTACCAACCCAAGCGCCAACAGGTTCCCAAAGGCGCACAAAAGCCCACAAGATCACTGCGCCCAACAGCCAGCCAACGACTACATCATGCGGAAAATGCGCGCCAAGAAATATGCGTGAAAAGCCGATCAAAAACACAATTGTCATTGAAACAACCCAGATCCAGGTTCTCTTGCTGTACGCCGCGAACATACCCCAAACACTCATCGCAAGCTGCGAATGGCCAGAGGGAACGCCAAATGATGTTTCCTTTAACCACAGCGCGCGGACATGCGAACTCAGCCAATATGGACGAGGTCCTGCAAAAATCAATTTACCTACATGGTTGAATAAATTACCTGTGACAAGGATAAACCCCACACGCAAACCAAGCGCCGAGTCAACGCTCCAGTAGATCAACGGCAACACCAGCAAAAAGAATTCTTCATTGCCAAGGTAACTAAAAAAACGCATGGGGGCGATGAGCCAATCACCCACAGCATTTTGAAGGGCAATAATAAATGCAATTCCGCTTTCGATAAAAATCTGCATACAATCCTCCATTATTTTAGAATGGTTTTAGGGGTTGCTGTTGACGAACAAGCAAACTTTATTGTACACTCAAACTATGGAAATTTCATCTGCATCCAGCGATGTTAACCAGAATTTATCCAATGAACGTTTTTGGGATTGGAGAACAGCAATCCTCGCCATTGCGCTTGTGGAAATAGCCGGCGCGCGGCTGGCAGCAACGGAGTGGGCGGGCTTTCTTTACTTTGCGCAAACCATGGGATTTGCCGGTGTCGTTTTAGGGCTTGCGCTTGGGGTAAGCCGTTTTTCCCGTCAAACGGTCATTCGCCTTTCAGCAGGGTATACGCTGCTGTTACTGCCTGTTCAACTGTTGCTCGCCACAGAAAGAACGGGCTGGTTGTGGCAGGATATTATGTCACTCCTGGGTAGTTTATTCATTTCATTGGATCAAATTATCAAAAACCGCCCTGTTTATGATCCTTTATTTTTCATTTCAATTGTGACGATAATTTTTTGGATCATTGGGCTTTCTGCCGGGTATTGGCTAACCCGACATGGTAATTTTTTGAATGTGGTTTTACCGCCTGGGCTGGTCATGTTAATTGTGCAAGCCTTTGATCCAGCCGAGTCCAAGCGAGTTTGGGAATTGGCTGTTTTTATTTTTACATCCCTGTTGCTGTTGGGTAGAATCTATTTTCTTAAAAACCATTCTTTTTGGAAAAAGACAAACTTCCTGATTTCAGATGAGGCAGTAAATGATCTGGAACGGGGTGCGCTAACCATCACCGCAATTGCGGTATTTATTGCGTGGTCTTTGCCCGGCTGGATCAGCAATGTCAAACCGGCGGCTCAGGCCTGGCGCGATTTCTCGCAGCCCATTTTTGAGGAATTTTCCAATGCAGTTAGCGCCCTGGATTCTCCCTACGCAGGAAGCAATGCAGGCGGAAATTTTTACGGCGACTCGCTTGCCCTTGGTCAACAAGCTGCAACAGGCGATACCCGTATCTTTACAGTTAAAGTAAAAGAAAATACATTCATGCCCATCCGAAATTACTGGCGGGGAAGGGTGTACGATTTTTATTCCGACGGACATTGGACAACTACATCCAATTCAAGCGGGCTGTTCGTGCCGGACAGTGATGAATTAACTGTGGAGTATCCAAATGAACGCCACATTATGGAATACACGTTCACCAACAGCGCAAAAAAACAAAGCCTGTTATATGCGCCAGCGGAAACAATATGGGTTAGTAAAAGCGCCAATATCATCTCAACTTCAAACGCAGATGGAGTGAAAGATGTAACTGCCTGGGTTGCCACCAAAAGCCTTTCGAGCGGGAGCCAGTACAGGGTACGCGCCTTGCTCGCTGATCCATCCATCGAAGAATTACGCGCATCAGGCACAGAGTATCCCGCATGGGTCACAGATCGGTATTTGCAAATCCCCGCAGATATGGAGGCACAATTACGGGAACTAACGTTGGGGATCACTGCTCCGTATGATACGGTTTACGATAAAGTGAACGCTGTTACTTCGTATTTAAGAAAAGAAATTAAATACGACACAAAAATTACACAGACTCCAAAAAACAATAAAGACCCTTTGCTATGGGTTTTGTTCGACACCAAAAATGGATTTTGCATGTACTATGCCAGCGCAGAGGCGTTGATGCTGCGTTCAATTGGCATTCCTGCACGCATGGCGGTTGGCTTTGTAGAAGGCAATTATGATGAAGCCACTGAGCGCTATGATGTTGCCTACAAAGATTCACACGCCTGGCCCGAGGTGTACTTCGCCGGCATCGGCTGGGTAACATTTGAACCGACAAGCAGCCAGGATCCCATAGAACGCCCGGAAACAAAAACCAAGCCCAATAATCAAGCGCTCAATTCCAAAGAAAATTTAACGGGAAATCCGCTGGCAGATAATGCCGCTGATCTGTCAGGCAAAGAAACTGACATTTTTTCAGCGGAAAATAAAATAAATTTGTTGTATCGAAATATTTTGATCAGCATGGTTTGTATGCTAACATTCGGCTTTGGTATTTTCATGCTTCGCCGTTACGCTTTTATGGAGCGTTTGCTAGTATACTTGGCGAATCAATACAAACAGAATGGAAACATTTCACCACGCTGGATACGCTGGGCAAGTCTTTCTCCAATTGAACGCGCGTTTCAAGCCATTAACTTAAGTCTATTCTGGCTTGGGCATCCGCAGCCAGCGCACAGTACATCACAAATTCGCGCCGAAATTTTAATTAGCCAACTGCCTTTGGCACGGGATCAAATTCTGTCACTTTTACATGAATATGAGACAACAATTTATACACCCCGCGCGGGAAACATCGGCATTGCCCGAAAAGCAGCCATCGGTATCCTACTAAAGACCTGGCAAATTCGAGTAAAAGAAACCTTGAAATTTCTCGATACCCGTTATAATCAATTGAAATAGACAACCATGGATGAACAAACCCGCCCCACAACCGTACCCGATCAACTCCTGACGCTTGGAATGCAAGCGGGAAAAATTCGCGCCGATTTGGAAGCCGCAAGACTTAAGTTACCCAAGAACATCATTGGTGATCTACGTTATCTTGAAGCAACCCTGTCGCACATTAGCGAAAAAATCGAAGCCTTTCAACGCGAACACAATAATTTGCTTGCTCTCGCCAACGTAGGACAGGTGATCAACTCATCGCTGGAATTGGACGAGGTGCTGACCATCGTGATGGACAACATCGTGCGCCTTACCAAAGCGGAACGCGGCTTTTTGATGTTACGCAACGAACAAGGCGAAATGGTCACCAGCATGGGGCGCAACTGGGAAATGGAATCGATCAACTCCTCTGAGTTGACTGTCAGTAAATCTGTTGTTGGGCGTGTCATTAGCACAGGCGAGCCGCTGGTCACCACCAACGCACAGGAAGACCAACGCTTTATGGGGCAGGAAAGCATTGTTGCGTTCAACTTGCGTTCCATTTTATGCGTGCCGCTAAAAGTGAAAAACGACCTAATCGGCGTGATCTATGCTGACAACCGCATCCGCGCGGGCATCTTCGCAGAATCAGAGCGGAACCTGCTGGTTGCCTTTGCAAACCAAGCCGCAGTTGCAATTGAAAATGCGCGGCTGTTCTCCTCTCTCAAACACACGCTCGAAGAAGTAACCGCGCTCAAGAATTTGATGGACAACATTTTCGCATCCATTGCCAGCGGCGTGATCACTGCGGACATAGGGAATCAAATCACCCTCACCAACCGTGCCGCAGAAACAATTCTGGGTTGCGATGCGATCGACATCGTCGGGCACTTGCTTAACGACACGCTTGCTTCTGTTTCGAAGGAACTTGAGCCGCATCTGATGGAGATGCGCGAAACCGACAAAGCCATCGCAGATTTGGAAATCAGTTATCACTCGCCCACCCGCGGCAACGTGGATTGGCGTTTCAACCTCTCGCCGCTCAAAGACGCGGGACAAAAAACTCAGGGCGTTGCCATTGTATTGGATGATCTGACTGAAAGAAAAAAACTGGAAGCACAGCGCAGACTCTTTGAACGCATGGTCTCTCCGGCTGTGATCGAACAACTGGACCCCAACAGTTTACAACTTGGCGGCAAACGTACCGACATCACCGCGCTGTTTGCAGATATTCGCGGTTTCACCACCTTTAGCGAACATCAACAGCCAGAACAATTGGTGAAAATCCTCAACCTTTACCTGGCCGCCATGGCTGAAGCTGTGCTGGCACAGGAAGGCACCATTGACAAATTTATGGGCGACGCCATCATGGCATGGTTCAATGCGCCCATTCCACAGCCTGACCATACCCTGCGCGCAGTCAAGACCGCGTTACTCATCCGCGAATCGGTTGAGGCTTTATACAAGGTACTTCCCGCCGAGGCTCACCTTGCCTTTGGCGTAGGCATTCATTGCGGCGATGCAGTGCTGGGTTTGATCGGCACCGAAAAAAGATTGGAATATACCGCCATCAGCGATAGCGTAAACACTGCCAAGCGTATTCAAGAGAACTCTGCCAGAAATCAAATTCTGATCAGCAGAGATGCGTATGAGCGGGTCAAGAACGAAGTGAATGCAAAATTTCATGCAGAGATGAGCATGAAAGGCAAGTCGCGTCCGCTGGAGGTATTTGATGTGTTGGGGTTGAAATAGAAAAGTAATGAGGAACGAGTAAAAAGTGAGAAGTAAAAAGACATCCAAAGCAACAAACTTTGGATGTCTTTATTTTTGCCATTCCCATCTGCCCCCGCTTGTTATATCTCCCCAGCGCGCTCCACAAACCTTACCACCGCATCCAGCCCTCTGCCGACTGGTTCGATGTCAATATATTCTTGCAGGGTATGCGCGCCGCCGCCGGTGGTGATTCCCATCACGACGGCTGGGATGCCCATACTTAATGGAATGTTTGCATCGGTTGAGCCGATGGTAAGAAACGCGTCCCAATCCTGTTCGCGCGCGCAAGTTAATGCCAACTGCACCAGCGGATGATCCGTTGGGATTTCTCCCGCAGGGCGTTCACCGATGATCTCAGCCATAATCCTAACGCCTTCGCGATCTGCATCCTTGAATATTTTTTCCACTTGATAGATCAGTTTCACAAGCGTTTTCGGGTCTTCTGATCGCAAGTCCAATTCACATTTTGCTTCTGAGGCCAGCACGTTGATTCCCGTGCCGCCGCCAAATGTGCCGACGTTCATGGTGGTACGCGGCTGACGGGACAAACGGATGGCGGTCAATTGTGTGACCAGCCCCGCCAATTCATGCACCGCAGAAGGCTTGCCATAATCAGCCCACGAATGTCCGCCCGCGGTTTTTGCTGTGATCCGATACCTCCGCACACCGATTGCGCGATGATAGACATGCCCCAGCGCCATTCCTTCAAGCACAAGATAGCAAATAACCTGATCTTCAAAATGTTCGACCACGCCGCGCATCCCACGTAAATCGCCGAGCCCCTCCTCGCCAACATTTGCCACAAACCAGATATCGTGCTTCAACTCAACTTTTCTCTCGCGCAACGACCAAAGAATGCCAAACAACGCCGCAACCCCCAACGAGTTATCGCCAATGCCCGGCGCAATGATTTTTTCAGCCTCTCGCTTGACCTGCAAGTTGACACTGGCTGGAAAAACAGTATCCAAATGAGCAGAGACGATCAACGGCTTGGCGTTCTTCTGACGGCCCGGCAGACGCGCATACACATTCCCAAGCGAATCCATTGAAACATCTTTGAGTTTCTCTTTCAAAAAAAGTCCGCGCACAAATTCGCCGCGCTGTCCCTCTGAAAAAGTAGGCGCGGAAATTTGCTGGATTTGAATGGCAAGGTCTATCAAGTTGGAAGGCTGGAAAGTTTCATACTTCGGGTTCAGGTTTTTATTCATCACTCATCCTTCATCATTCATCATTTGCCTTACACTTCCCGCGCTGTTTCTTTGAGCGAATGCAAACGCGCTTTAGCCAGCCCTGGCAAAACACCCAAAGCATAAAAGGGTCCACTGCCTTCAATTTTGAGTGAAGCAGAAACGCTGCCATACAAGGTTGCCATTAAGGGATCGTTTGTCTTTTGAAAGCCCGCAAGAAAACCGCCGCAGAAAGCATCGCCGACGCCCGTTGGGTCGGCAAGTCGAGATGGGTATGCGGGAATTTCATACCGATGGTTACCCGCCACATCATACAGCATTTGTCCCAGCAAGCCGCGTTTGATCACGATGATCTGCGGGCCGTATTCACTAACCCTGCGCGCCATTTCCCACAGGTCATTGGTTTCACCCCAGAAGAGCGCGCGCAATTCCTCTTCGGATGGCTGGAAGACTGTGACGCCTTGCAGGACGAGTCGCAGATCGCGCCAAAAGGCTGGGGACATGTAACCGGGGGCGGGATCCAGGCTGACGGTCTGGCTTGATCCGCCTCGAAAGAGATTGACCATCTGACTTTGGCTGACGAAATCAAAGGGGCAGAGATGTACGTAGCGAACATCGCGGTAATCTTTTGGCGTATCCAAAGCGGCAGGTGAAATTGGCTCTGGCGCGCGCGGGTCTTTGCGCGAATCGTCAGGGGCTTGATAGCCAAGTAACGCTTTTGGAAAGGCTAACTGACGGCGGGCAAAATGCGAAACCGCATTGGAATAACTACGTTCATTGAAATCAGAAAACGCAACAAAAGTACGCAAATCCACATTTTGCAATTCGCGGAGTGTGCAAATGCCGCGCGTGTCAAATCCGCGCTCTTCGATATCGCGCACCCACTGGCGCGGATAATCCTCGCCCACACGCCCAAGCAAGCCTGCGTGCGTATCCCAAACAGCCAGCCCGCCTGCGGCATACAACAAATTTCCGCCAGGCGAATCCAACAGCGGCTGACCCGAAGGCGGCAAAATATATTCACGGTTCAATTTACCAGCGATGACAAAAGTAGGGGGCATACCTCCAAGTATACAAGCAAAAGGCGAGAAGTAATAAGTAATAAGTGAGAAGTAGATCAACCAACCAAATGAAAGTCGAAGGACGGTTTATAATACGGCTGACATTATTAGGAGTTTTCACATGACCACAAAAACAATAGTCCGTGTTCCCATCCTTCCATTTGACCTTGCGCCTGTGGAAGACACCAAAGTAAACCGTTCAGCCGTCGAACGACGCGCCGCCACCATCCCCACCCGCCGCACGGTGAAAAAGGAATATCAAGCCGCCTGGCTTTTACAGGCTGTCCAAAATATTGACCTGACCACCCTCTCCGGCGATGACACCCCCGGCACAGTGCGCCGCCTGTGCGCCAAAGCCCGCCAACCCATCCGCCCGCAGTTGCTAAAAGATTTGGGCGTGGAAAAACCCATTACCACCGGCGCAGTCTGCGTGTATCACAGCATGGTCGAAACCGCCGTGGATGCGTTACAGGGTTCGGGCATTCCTGTCGCCGCCGTATCCACTGGCTTCCCCGCTGGGCTGATTCCCTTCGAGCAGAAGATTGCCGAAATCGAAGCCTCGGTCAAGGCGGGCGCATCTGAAATTGACATCGTCATCTCACGCCAGCATGTGCTGACTCAAAATTGGCGCGC
>JFJP01037987.1_pt1 | contig 20616 bp, 16 predicted proteins | sample 431651 | NCBI WGS metagenome assembly JFJP01 (sample SAMN02602958, study PRJNA72255) | Microbial mat metagenome, whole genome shotgun sequencing project. | biome: fresh water; feature: sink hole; material: water; isolation source: purple microbial (photo- and chemosynthetic) mats found in...
ATCTCTCCACCGTTTTCGGCCGTTACATAAAACTTATGCGGGTCGGTTGGCTTCTGAGGATTCGGACGCTGAATTTTCTTTAACTTTATCAAAATAATAATGTTTTAGAAGGTTACTTGCCTCGCAACACATCGTTATGTTACATTGACTAATCAGGTGCAAAACTATATATAATAAATCAATTACACAATCTATTTTGCGATGCTGATATGGGGCGTATCCTGAATTATATCATTGATATGTAGATATATATGCATCAAATTTGCATTGATTTGCGTCCGTTTGCGTCGGTTTGCGTCGGTTTGCGTCTCAACCTAAAAATTAGAAGGGTTATAAAAAGGAAAATTCTACAAAGTTAAACATACTTAAATCTTTTTTTTGGGTTAAAAGGGCGGATGTGTATCTTTATATTTCAAAGTAATAATCGTTGCTGTGGTTGAAGGATTATACTATTTTTGGTGTGGGCTGTGATTTTTTTGACAATATAAAAGTAAGTTTTATCACAAAATAAGAACCATCCCATCTATTCCCGATATTTTAATTTCGGCTCATATTTATCATCCTAAGTGAAACCAATGTGATAGTATTGGACTAATACTGTGAATTGTCTGTGAATTGTCTGTGATTGTCTGTGAATTGTCTGTGAATTGTCTGTGATTGTCTGTGATTGTCTGTGATTTGTCTGTGATTATTTTACCAATTAATTTACTGATCTAAAGTGTGGTTATATATTATAGTGTATGGGTAATAACCTGAGTTTGGGATAAGCAATAGATGAAAAATAGAACATATTGAATAATTATTGCTGCTTATCAGACAATTGCTCGTATTATGTTTCGGTGCTGTGCACCTTTTGGTATCTGCAATTATGAAATTCCTACAAATATTACGGTGTTCTGCACCTTTATTGGAGGCAGCGTCCCGTAATATTTGTAGCATTTGTCATTAATATCTAGGTTTAAGGTGCAGATGGTACATTCCGACTTGACGGAAGCACCCTAATATCCACTTAACCTGGCATCGCTTATCCCGAACTCAGGTTTTTAAAAAGCTAAGGTGTTGCCAATTATTAACTTATTTATTTAAGGTTTCAAATTGACGAAGTCAATTTTTAATCTTTCATGATAACCATCGTGGTTTGCGTAAATCCGCGTCTTATTCTGATTTTTGGCATCAAATGTTGAAAAGTCACCAATCTATGCGCCGATAGTTGGATAATCGTACACATTTAATTGACTATTGTGAATTAATCTACTTATTACGAAAATTGCCACCCGATAATTTTCGGTTTTTTGCTTATTTGTCATTATTTACGCTCCTTCATATAATAAGTGACAAATAGAAAGTAAACCTTCCACAAAATTCCGCTCTAATTTGATGCCGATTGTTTCAAAACTGGTGAAAATTCTATTTTTCGAGGTGGATAAATGCATTTTTCTGTTTTAAAACATAAAAATGGGCGAAAATATCGAATATTAATGCTCACCATTAAAAATAAACCAACAATTAAAAACATAGCTTAATTACAAATTGAAAGTATATATGTATTATAAGCATTAATTAGAAATCAAAATTGTAATTATACTATCATATTGTATTTCTTTGAATTTATTTTCAATCTAATAGCTATATTCTCTTTGAGTGTATTGACATAATGATTAATTTTGCATCGTATTAGAAACATAATGGCAGTCATTTATAATGTATAGTCTAAAATATGAACAATAAGCATTAAAACGAATAACAAAAAGTCAATTAGCTTCTGATAGTTTAAACAGAATAAAAACAAAACAAATAATTAAACTCAAACACACAAATTAGTATTTTTATCAATCGTAAAATTAAAAAAAGTATGAAAACAATGAAAGTTTTAGCAATCTGCGCGATTGCAGTATTATCAGCAACAAGTGCAAAAGCACAATTCTCAACAGGTGCCGATTTAGTAAGTTCTTATGTATGGCGTGGTGTTCCTCAAGATGCAACATTCGGTGGAACTCCCAATATTCAACCTTTTGTATCTTATACAGTAGGAGGTTTTACAATCGGATCATGGGCTTCAAGTAGCTTTATGGGTATTGTTAAAGAAGTGGATTTGTATGCTACTTACGTTTTTACTCCTTCAATCGCTCTTACAGTAACAGATTACAACTGGGGATTTGCAAATCCTAAAGGTTATTTTGACTATTCGAAAGCAGCTGACCATAAATTTGAAGCAACATTAGCTTACACAGGGGTTGAATCTTTCCCATTAAGCGCAACATTAAGCACATTCTTTGCTGGTTCAGATACATTGGCAATTGGAGATAAATCTGGAAAAAATGCATTTTCTTCTTATATTGAATTGAGCTATCCTCTTTCAGACAACGCTAAAGTATTTTGTGGTGCAGCCTTAAACGAAAGTGCAGCTATCTATAACACTTCAGGATTTGCTGTTACTAACTTAGGTGTAAAAGTAAGCAAATCAATAGCTATCTCAGATAAATTCAGCTTACCAGTTTATGGTGTAGTAGGAGCAAACCTTAGTAATAAATCTTATGGTGGAGCAGATAAACCAACTTCATTGTATTTTGTAGCCGGTGTTACATTGTAAGGAATAAATAGCTAAAAATAACACGTTATTAATCATTTTAAAATTTAAGAAAAATGAAAAAAATTGAAGCAATAATTCGCAAATCAAAATTCGAGGATGTTAAGGAAGCATTGTCTAGTGCTGGTATCGAATGGTTTTCGTATTGGGACATTACTGGGCTTGGAAAATCAACTGAAGAACAAGTAGTTCGTGGACAGGTATTTATGTCTGGATACATTCAACGTAGAATGTTATCTATTGTAGTTCGTGATATTAATCTAGAAAAAACAGTGAATGCAATATTAGGAGCTGCTTATACTGGCGATCAAGGCGATGGTAAAATATTCGTTTCTGACATTGAAGAAACATACCGCATTCGCACTAGTCAGAAAGGTCCAGAAGCTCTTTACAATAAAGACTAGCATTCTAAAAACAAACAAATAGATAAAATTAAGTAACACATAAAGAGTATATATAAAATGAAAAAATATTTGATATCCCTCACAGCTTTATTTGCCCTGTTCAGCTCCTCATTATTGGCTCAAACAGCGGCTCCGGCAGTAACGCCGACAATAGATTCAGGCGATACGGCATGGATGATTGTAGCAACTGCATTCGTATTATTAATGTCTATCCCTGGTTTAGCATTATTTTATGGCGGTTTGGTTCGTCGTAAAAATGTTCTAAATGTATTTATGCAAGTATTTATCCTGATAGCTGTAATAAGCGTAGAGTGGGTAGTTATTGGTTATAGCAATGCATTTGGAAGTAACTCTATAGAGGCTTTAAAACCATATATTGGTGGTTTCGATTGGGCATTTTTAAATAATATCAGCATCAATGATTTGAGTCCTTACTTTATTTCTCATTCTCAATTGGCTGCCGATGGTAGTTCTATAGGAACAATTCCTCACATTGTGTTTATCATGTTCCAGGGAATGTTTGCCGTAATTACTCCTGCTTTAATTATTGGAGCATTTGCTGAACGTATTCAATTTAAAGGATTTTTGATTTTCTCACTACTTTGGGCAATACTTGTTTACAATCCGATTGCGCACTGGGTATGGTCAGGTGATGGTTGGTTATTTAAATTAGGAGCTTTAGACTTTGCAGGAGGTACAGTTGTACACATCAATGCTGGTATTGCTGCTATTGTTACTGCCTTAATGTTAGGTAAACGACGTGATTATAAAGGACATGCAATACCTGCACACAACATTACTTACGTGGTAATGGGAGCTGGTTTACTTTGGGTAGGTTGGTTTGGATTTAATGCTGGTAGCGGTTTGGCTGCCGATGGTCTTGCTGGTAACGCAATGCTTGTTACACACATAGCTGCTGCAGCTGCCGCAATGACATGGGCTTTATTGGACTGGATTTTGGATAAACGTCCAACAGTAGTAGGTATTAGTACAGGAGCCGTAGCAGGTTTAGTTGCTATTACTCCGGCAGCAGGTTTTGTTGGCGTACCAGGAGCTTTAATTATTGGTGTAGTTGTTTCATTGGTATGTTTTGCAATGGTAGCTTATGTTAAACCAAAATTAGGATATGACGATTCGCTGGATGCGTTTGGTGTACATGGTATTGGTGGTATTATTGGTGCAATCTTAACAGGAGTATTGGCAACACCAGCCATTCAATCTGCTTACAGTGGAGCTGCTTACGGAAACTTACACCAATTGTGGGTACAATTAATTGCAATAGGCGCAACAGTAGTTTATTCGGGAATTGGTACTTTTATACTATTCAAAATTACTGATAAACTTGTAGGTTTAAGAGTAACCGATAAGCAAGAAGCCAGAGGTTTGGATGAAACTCAACATGGAGAAACTGCTTATACTAATTTCGATTAATAAGCATTGGAATAAAACAATAAAATACATCAACCGAGGTCTAAAATGCCTCGGTTGATTAATATATAATTGAATGATAAGGTCAGCACAATCGATGCAGAACTTACAAATGTAAAAGATAGTATTATTCAATAACAATAAACACGGTTAACCATTTTTACAAACAATCGTGTGTTTTTTAGTTTTATTGTTTCAGGCAGGCTATTTCGTGAGAAATGGCCTGTTTTTTCATTGTATGATGCGCTATGTTCTAATGCTAGAAAGATAAAAGTTCTTCCAAAATGCAAAATTAAAAACATCAAACATCCATTTTTGAAGATGAAAATATTTTGTTATTCAAATTAGTTTGCGTACTTTTGCGCCGTAATAAATGTGGAGAGATTTGGACTGCTTGCAACCACAGAAAAAAATGCTAAATCGCAACCTATTTTCTGCATCTCGCAAAGTCCTCCCAAATACGCTTCCCATTTTATTGTTTGCTTCGTTTTTATACTTTATCAAATGAAAGATATTACTACAATTCGATAAATTGGATTTTCCATAGTAACAATAAGAAATTGAAACCAATGATTAAAAACACTCGATATACAAATACGTATTCCTAAAAATCGGAATCTTCGTATGGTATGTTTAGAGTTAATACACTTGATTAATGCTGAAAGTATTATTTCTATTGTGAACTTATTAATCGTATGGTGGTTTTATTTACTTTCATGTAATAGTTTAGTAAACTAGAATTAGCATTCAATCAACAACATTTTTGTAAAATTATTCAACCAATCATTTTTTATGATTTTAAATTTGTGCTTAAAACTACAAATCGCAAATTGTAAATATTTAAATTCTAAATCAATATGGGATATTTATTTTCATCCGAATCCGTTTCGGAGGGTCATCCAGACAAAGTAGCGGACCAAATTTCAGATGCCATTCTCGACAACTTTTTGGCATTGGACAAAGATTCTAAAGTAGCTTGCGAAACATTGGTTACTACAGGTCAAGTAGTGCTGGCAGGCGAAGTAAAAACATCAACTTACATTGATGTTCAGGCTGTTGCCCGTCGCGTCATCAATCGCATCGGTTATACCAAAGCCGAATATAAGTTCGACGGTGACTCATGCGGTATTTTCTCAGCATTGCACGAACAATCAGTTGATATTAACCGTGGTGTAGAACGCGAAGACCCTATGAATCAAGGTGCTGGCGACCAGGGAATGATGTTTGGCTACGCTTGTAACGAAACAAAAAACTTGATGCCCATAGCACTCGATTTATCACACGCGTTGGTAAAAGAATTGGCCGAAATCCGCCGCGAGGGAGTTGTAATGACTTACCTTCGTCCCGATTCAAAATCGCAAGTTACCATAGAGTACGACGATAATAATCAGCCAATTAAGGTGCATACAGTTGTGGTCTCTACCCAGCATGACGATTTTGTGAAACCAAGCGACACAAAAACCGAAGAGCAAGCCGATGAAGAAATGTTGGCCGTGATTCGCAAAGATGTGAAAGACTTTTTGATTCCTCGCGTAAAAGCGTTGGACGTTCAATTTGAACAATTATTTAAAGAGGATTTAATTTTGCACGTAAACCCAACTGGTAAATTCGTTATTGGTGGCCCTCACGGTGATACTGGTTTAACTGGTCGCAAAATTATTGTTGATACTTACGGTGGCAAAGGTGCTCACGGTGGTGGCGCATTTTCGGGAAAAGATCCGTCGAAGGTTGACCGCTCGGCAGCTTATGCAGCCCGTCATATTGCCAAAAACATTGTGGCAGCAGGACTTGCCAATGAAGTATTGGTACAAGTGGCTTATGCTATCGGTGTGGCTAAGCCAATGAACTTATACATAAATACTTATGGTACTGCTCAGGTTCAACTTAGTGACGGAGAAATAGCAGCTAAAATTGAGAAACTTACTGCATTTGACATGCGCCCTAAAGCCATTGAAGAACGTTTAAAACTGCGTTTCCCAATTTACGAAGAATCAGCATCTTATGGGCACATGGGACGCACGCCTGTGGAAGTAACCAAAACATTTAAAAACGGTAATAGCGAGGAGTTTACCCGTACAGTAGAACTATTTACTTGGGAAAAACTGGATAAAGTAGCTGATATTAAAGCCGAATTTGGATTGTAGGAAGCTTTTGTTTTATCCGAAATCAAAAATCATTATAATATAATAAGCCCTATTTACAAATTGTAAATAGGGCTTTTTTGTGTCTAAATGTTCATGCTAGGGTTTGCTACTCAAATAATGTGTAACTAGGGGCTGCTGAAAAACCATTATTGTGTTCAATAACAATACTATAAATTCGTTATTTGAAATTTTAATGCACGCAATTTTCAACCTATTTAACAATATCCATGCATTAAATGGAGTATTTTCTCAACAAAGAACTCTGAAGGAGTTTAATTTCAATTGATTGATGACAGTCAACTCCTTCAGCGTTCTGTCCTATGAATACATTTCATCCCCGAATTTCATTCGGGGCTAATCACATTAAACCACTTCATGGTTTTAAATAGTTTTTCATCTGACCCTAACTAGCCTGATTTTCAATTTACAAGCTCCAACCATTATTTTATTTCTATTTTCAAGCGTTTCACTTTTCCTTCGCCCAAAATCCGAACTAGATACATACCCGATGATAGTTTTAAATTTCCCAATTCAATGGACTGCTCATCTGCTTCTATCTTTTGTTGTTTTAATAGCAATCCACTTATTGTATGTATTTGAATGTAAGCGCCTTTTGCATTCGAAACAATAAAATTTGTTGTCACCAGCGTTGGTTTAATACGCACTTTATCTTCGAAAGCTAAAAATTTTACATTGTTGTAATTGCCTAATGATAAACCAATTACTACCGGGTCGTGGTCTGAACTTCTATACATATTGGGTTGATAGGCTGAGCCACCATACTCGAACATAGACGGTTCGTCGGAATTGATATGAAATACCGAAACACCGGTAATTTGGGCTGCCATGGATGTGGAGGCCAGTGCATGATCCAAATATCCAGCCTGACCATTGTACATATAACTGTAGGCAGAGTCGGCATGAAATACCCGATGCATATCCATTAATCCTCCTTTTTCTAAGGTTTGTATAGGGTCCTCTTTACCGTGAGCATTCAAATCGCCCATTACCAACAAATCATTATCATTATAATATATTTTGTTTGTAGCTAAGAAATTTAAAGTAGAATTAGCTTCTGCTACCCGCGTGGCATTGTAGCAACTTTGACCATCTCCTTGGTCTGCATCTTGGCCTGTTGCCGAACTACATCCACTTTTGGCTTTAAAGTGGTTGATGCTGTAAATAAAGCGCTCTCCATTGCTGTTCATTGTAAATGCTTGTACTTTTTTTCTATTGTAAGGCGATGGAGAATTGTTGTTTTTTAGCGATAGATAAGGCGATACTTTGTCGGTGCGATATATATAAGCCGCTTTAGTATAGGTACTTCCATTGGTATTACTTCCATCGTTTATAAACGCATATCGACCAGCTGAGGTTGTTGCATTCATTGCATTTACTAATTTGATTAATGCATTTTGACCTTCCTGAATTTCAATTATTCCATAAATATCGGCATCTATGGCTAGCATGGCTGCAAGTATTTTAACGTGTTGTTTGGCAGCTTCTGTCGTACTATTTGGCCCATATCCTTGTCCATAACTATCAGCTAGGTAAATCTCCAAATTAAATGCGCACACTTTTAGGTTGTAATTACCTAATTCTGTGGGTGCTGTGGGTCGTGGATTTCCATAGAAAATTGGATTTTGAGCTGGGTAAAGCACATTGTAAGAACCTGAATAATCTGCCACGGCCAACAAATTGGTTACTCTTTCGCCTGTACGACGTGTTCCAGACGCATCCGCAAACACAATGGGAGAATATCCTGTAGTTGTAATGCCGTCATCCAAAGTCAATTGTGCTTTAGAATTTGCCGAAACCAATGCTGAATATTCTGAACTCCCTGGTAGAAATTGATTGGTAGGAGTGAACTTTCTGGTTGGGTTTAGGCTCAATTGTCCGTATTGTTGCAAATAATAATTATTGGTTACATAAAGCGTTTGGTCAAATTGCAGAAGCATACCCTCATACTGTTCCCAATTCCAGTTTGACGGATTGAATTGAATTTTAGTGATTGGTAATGAGTTATTTGAGTTTATTTTCGACGTGTATGTAACGCCTCCAAGCTGTGTTCTTCCTCCATTTTCAGTCACTGTAGCTGTCACCTCCACTTTGTCGCCCACCAATACGTTATCTACCAATGTTGAAACAAATATGCCATCTGAAGTATAAATATTGCCATCTCCATTAGCATCCTGCAAAAAGTAACCACCAACTTTACCGGCTCCAATAAATTTGGCTGTCACTATTCCATTTGTTTTTACAAGCTTTGAGGAGTAGGTGCTAGATGAACCATTTCCTTGAATTTCAGGAATAGTTAGATTTATCTGCGAAAATAAATTTTGAATAAAAAAGGAAAATAAAATCGTAATCGTGAACTTAATATGTTGATTCATAGTTTCTTTGTTTAGTACTTATTTGTTAACTCATAAAGTTATTTTAATGAGTATCATGTTGTGCGCAAAATCCAGAAGTATTTTTAGTCATTCTTTTACATCGGTTTCCTGCTTTTGTAGTGCCATTGCATTGCAAAGAAGTGTTTGTGGAATTATCCCTTTTAGTCTGCTTGGCAGGAGTTCTTTTCCACGACCAACATTCCATACATAACGATTTTTCTATTTCTCGTTCTTGTTCGTTGGGTATTGCTGGAAAAAAATTAATGCCCGTTAATGCTTCCACGCTATCTATAGTTACAGCGTAATTACTTAATCCTAAAGTAGATGTAGTGTTAGACATTATAAATCCAATGCCTTTAATTTCGGGCTTTGTATAGTCCAAAATTACTTTGTAATAGTATTCCGGAACGGCCACTTTATCAGATCCAATGGTTGGTAAATTGGGTGTTAAAACTGGGCCAGTAACCACATAAATTGCATTATTATCAATTGCCCAGCTTCGCACTTGCTCCTCCAGCCGTTTCCAAATACCTCGGTTAAATCCAGGCAGTTGCGGCGACATATTGCTGTAGTAAAATGATTCATCCATAGCCTTTGCACTCCAACCCATATCGGCAGCAGGTGCTAAATGACCTCTATCGTAGCCAGAGTTTTTATAATCGTTATCATCGGCCGAACCAGTTTGCACCTTATTATCCGTCTGAAAATTATTAGACCTACCCACCACTTTCTCTGTTTCCATACCCGTAAGTTCATAAGCTACCCAGTTGGCTTGTTCGTATTTTTCGTTGTACGACAAAGTAAATCCAAGATGTTTAATCACTACATCATTTTTGATAATGTAGGGCAATTCGAAATTTTTCTTTGGGATATTTTCTTGGCCTAAACAACTAGAATGGATATAAACGAAAAAAAAAATGAATGACAATACGTATTTCATATTAAAAGCTTTTTTTTAGCAAAGATACTTATGTTTTCTGACAAAAAAACCACATAGTGAGAAGTTATATTTTCAATTTTGAGGGGATTTGTTTATATAACATCAAAAAACGCCAGTTTTTTTATTGTTTCTTCTCAAAATGGCTACGAATTGCATAAATTTATTTTCTAAAGCAACTACAATTATCAAATTATTGCTATTTTTGCTTTTGAAAATATAATGCCAAGTCATTTGACTTCAAAATTGATTGCATACTCTCATCTTATCCTCAAAAATTATGAAGTTTTACCATAAATCCATACAATATTTTACTATTTTTTTTACTATTTTTTTTATCCATGGATCCACTTTGGCACAAAATAAATACTTGGAATTAATTAAGCAAAATAACTTTGTACAGGCCGAAAAGATTATTAATAATGAATTGTTGGATAAATTCGATGATGTGGTAATAAATTATGCCATGTCAGTATTATTATTGCAACCCAAATACAAGAAATTTAATATTGAAAAGTCTTATAGGTACTTAACAAAAACGGTAAAATTATATTCGCGTATTAAAGACGAACGCATGCTGAAAAAATTGAGTAAAATTGGAATTAATGATCCTGTTTTGTCTAATTTTAATAACAATATCTGTAAGTTGGCATTCGATGATGCATTACAAACTAATACGATAGCCCAATACTCCAAATATTTAGATAATTATAAAACAGCTCCAATACTTTATAAGCAAAAGGCCACATACTTTAGGGATAGTATTGCTTATCAGACAGCTACTGCTGCCAATACAATAGAATCATACCAAGTATTTGTTACTAAATACTCTAAATCACATAAATATCAGGAGGCATTGGAAAAGCTAGAAAGTATAGCTTACCATAAAGCCCTAATTGCTGACAGTATAATCGTTTATAAAAAATTTATTTCAAATTATCCGCTATCAAAACAGGTTAATTTTGCATTATCAAGAGTGTATAAATTGGCTTATAATGAAGCTTCAAGAATCAATACTTCCGAGTCATACCGTTTATTTTCTACCGATTATCCATTAAGTCCGCAGTATTCGGAGGCTTTTAAGTTATTTGAAAAAAAACAGTATCTTGAAAATATTAAACCAGGAGCTGGGTGGTTAAAATACAAGTCTTTTTTTGAGAAATATCCAAGTAATTCATGGAAAAAAGTTGCCTTCGATAGTATTTATTCCTATGCAAAAAAAACGGAAAATCTTGATGCCATGCAATATTGTGTTGATAATTCATCTGCTTCTGAAAGAGAGCGATTACTAATACATCTCCACCAAATTTTCACACAGGATGGTGAAAAAATGACTTATGATTTGTTTTACAAAAAATACAATGATGAGGTGTTAAGCCCCTTTAAAGAAAAGGATTATAAATTGTCCGAAATGTCAAAAACCCTCCTGTTGCACCGTCCGTTTAATTCCATAAATTCGCTGAAATATGATACTTATATTCGGTTGGCAGCTCCACTCGAAAAGGCTTTTGTTGCTTTACAAAGATTGATTTCAGTTAATATAGAAAATAAAGATTGGAAAAAAGCCCTACAAACAGTAAATTTGTACTTACCAGTTTTTGGAAAATCAAATGAGAAAGTGATAGGTTTGATACATTTATTGGAAAAGAAAATAGACAAATCTGTGAAAATTACTTCAGTAGGAAATTCTCTTAATTCTGCCAAAGGTGGAGAGTACGCACCAGTTATTTCGGCCGATGACAAATCACTGTATTTTTGTGGTAGCGGTAGAGAAGATAATATTGGTGGAGAAGATATTTTTGTGTCACAAAAAATGGACGGTGTGTGGCAGTCAGCAAAAGTAATAAAAGAACTTTCTTTTAAAAAATCAAATGACGCACCCTTAAGTATTTCTGCCGATGCTACTACGATGTTGTTATTTAAGTCTGGAAAAATATTTCATTCAGATAAGTCCGAAAAGGGATGGACTACGGCTATTGTTTTTCCAGCCAATATTAATGCTTGTAGTTGGCAGGCCGATGCGATGATTTCGAGTAATGGAAAAGCAATGTTTTTTGCATCTACCAAAAGTGGAGGCTACAATTTGTTTTCTGAAAATAGTATTTCTGAAACATACCATGGTGGAAATCAGTATTTTTCAGACATTTATGTTTCGTTGCTTACTAAAATGAATAAATGGAGCGAACCGATTAATTTGGGTCCCATTATTAATACTCGATATTGCGATAGAATGCCTTACCTGCATCCCGATATGAAAACCCTCTATTTTAGCTCAGATGGGCACGGTGGGCTAGGGGAGTTGGACGTATTTAAATCTACAAGGCTAGCCGATAGCTGCTGGAATTGTTGGAGCGAACCGGTGAATATGGGAAAGGAAATAAATACATCATCTTCCGATTGGGGATACAAAATATCTACTGATGGTACAACAGCTTATTTTGCAAAAAATACAGATAGTCAAAAGAATTTTGATGTGTATAGTTTAAATTTGCCCAAAGAATTACAACCAAACCCAGTAACTACTATTTCAGGTAAAATTGTAGATTCTAATAATCAACCGATTAGTGTAGATATAACATGGATTGATTTGGAAACGGGTGTGGAAATAGGACAATCGAAAAGCGACCCGACGGATGGAAACTTCTTTATTGTGTTACCTATCGGAAAACATTATCGGTACACTATTGATAGACAAAAATATGTACCAATAACTAACGATATAGATTTAAGAAATGAGAAAAAAACATTTCATATTGAAAATAATTTAAAATTGGTGACATATAATGAAATACTGGTAATCGGTAATTTGCTGCCATACAGCAATATATTATTCAATACAGCATCTAGTGATTTGCTCGAACTTGCTAAACATGAATTGAAACAGGCTGCTAAAATAATTAATCAGTACCATCTCAAAATAGAAATAATTGGGCATACAGATATTATTGGCAATGATAATAAAAATCAGAATTTGTCGATGAATAGAGCCATGTCTGCTAAAGCCTTTTTGATTAAAGAGGGATGTTCTGAGCAAAGTTTAACCATAGCAGGTTATGGAATAAAAAAACCAATAGCCACCAATAAACTTGATATTGGTAGAACTAAAAATAGACGAGTGGAGTTGAAAATTGTGGGTAAGTGATTTATTATATTCTAATTGGCAGCTATTTAACTATAGTGAATTAATCACATTAAATAGCTGGCAATCATAAAGAAAGGTTTTTATTGAGCGCATGAGGCTAAATGCTATCACTAACAACTAATTTTAGGTTTCGATGAAACAATTTATATCCTTTCAAATTGATAAATAGCTGATCTTGGAATTTTTCTGGAACTTCAAAGGTTGCAAAACCTTCTCTCACTACTACATTCTGAATGTCGGAGAGGTTCATTCCAGCTTCCTCTTCCAAAAATTCTGGTAGGTTACCTTTTGTAAAGCCTTGAGCTATACCCATATTTATACTTATTGTAATCAATGGACTTGGTTTTTTCTCAGGTATCAGTTTGATTGTTACTTCCGTAAATTTAATTTTTAGTTCTGCTTCCAACATTTTTATGTCTTCCAATTCATCTGTTTTTACTAGACATATTGAAACGCCCGATTTTCCTGCTCGTGCAGTTCTACCGCTTCTGTGCGTATAGTGTTCCGATTTTTCGGGTAAATGGTAATGAATGATGTAATCGAGGTCTTTTACATCTATTCCTCTAGCAGCTATATCGGTAGCTACCAGCAGATTAATTCTATCTTTTTTGAACCCACGCATTACTTTATCACGCATTTCCTGATTTAAATTTCCATGCAATGCATCGGCAGTTACTACAAATCCAGCCAGTTGTTTGGCTACACGTTTGGCGGCAATTTTGGTACGGCAAAAAAGAATTCCTCGTTGGCTTTTGTGCTCCAATAAATATGCTTTTAAATAGTCTAGTTTTTCACCTTGTTTGTAAATCAAATAGTTATGCTCAATTTTCTGATTTACAAATTCTGTGGCATTGATGCGTATTTCCTTAAAATCGGGACGTAAATATTGTTTAATAAGTTGCTTCACATCCGCAGGCATGGTGGCGGTAAATAACATTTTAGTGGCATCGCTGTTGCAAGATTTCAAAATTTGGTCTATCTCGGTTTTAAATCCCATGTTCATCATCTCGTCGGCTTCGTCAAGTACCAAGAATTTCAAATCTTGCAGACTCAGCGCTTTTCTTTCTAACAAATCTAGCAACCGACCGGGAGTGGCAACTACCACATGAGTAGCACGTTGAAGTTTTTGCATTTGGTCTTCAATGGGTGCTCCACCATAAACAGCCTCGGCAAATACGCGTGGCATAAATTTGGAGAATAGAAAGAATTCACGGGCTACTTGTTGGCCCAGTTCACGGGTAGGAACCAAAACTAAAGCTTGAATTTGTGCTAGTTTTGGATTGATGGTTTGCAAAATTGGAAGACAGAAAGCAGCTGTTTTTCCTGTTCCAGTTTGTGCAATGCCAACCAAATCGTTTTCAGTTTTTAATATGTACGGAATGGTTTGTTTTTGAATATCGGTGGGTACAGAAATTTTATTAAAAGTAAGTGCCTGTATTATATTTTCGTTTATTCCTAAGTCTGAGAATGTCATTTTTATGATTGTAATTAGTAATGTTTTTTTAGTTTTTCTTCTTGCAATATTTTCTTTTTTATTTCTTATCGTTTCTTTTATAACACTGATTTTAAATATATACTTTATTGTTTTAAATCGTTATAATTCAATTAAACAAATCACTTTGCATTAAACTTTAGATGAAATAAACTGGCTAAATATTAATATATAAATTGTTAGACAATACTAACTCTGTTCCCCTCAATTTATCCAGTCTTAGCGGATGGCTAATATGTAGTTTCAACTTTTTTTACAAATCCAGCAACCCCTCTGGCAATTTTACGTAAATAATTTTTTTCTCGTGGTCTATTTCCTGAATATATTCTTCACCAGCAGGAATCAGTAATTCGTCATTTGGCTTTGGAATAACAAAAAGTATATTTTCGGTAGTTTTATCCACTTCAGAGATTATTCCAATCAGTCCTTTTTCTTCATCCACTAAGCTGAATCCAGCAAAGTAGTCAGCTTCAATTTCATTATCTTCCACTTTTTCCAAAAAGGATTTTGGCAAATAAATAGTAGAACCAAAAAATGAACGTGCTTGCTCTTCGGTAGTAACACCATCCAATTTCATTAGTCCAGTGGTACTGCCTTTAAACCGATACTCATCCAAAAAAAAAGGAACCAAAATTCCCTGAACCTCAAAAATGAAAAATGGAACATCTTCCCGGTCGAAAATGTCGGAAGTAAATGAAAATGACATTTCACCATTCACACCGTGAGGCTTGTTAATTTGTCCAATAGGGATTACGTCGGATTTTAATATCATAAAAGTGTTTTGAAAATGTGTTGCACTAAATTATTGCGCAAGTGACTGAATAATAGAAGTGTATAGATGTAATTCTTTTTAGGGAGTAAATAGACTGAAAATGCCAACCTGTCAATAATCAAATATTTAATTACTGAGAGATTGGCATTGTTTCATTTTTAGCTAGTCCACAATCGTTACCCAACCATGCGTGTCGGGTTCGTCGCCATACTGAATAGCACGTAATTTATGATACAGTTTATCGCAAATTGGTCCCGGTTTTCCATCGGCCGAAAAAACGTAAGATATATCTTCATCTATATCGTCAATTCTTTGAATAGGGCTAATAACGGCAGCGGTACCACATGCTCCAGCTTCCTCAAAAGTGCTCAATTCTTCTACCGGAACCTGCCTTTGTTCCACTTTAATGCCCATATCTTCGGCCAATACCATCAAACTTTTATTGGTAATGGAAGGCAGAATGGAAGACGATTTTGGAGTCACGTAAGTGTTGTTTTTTATACCAAAAAAGTTGGCAGCCCCACACTCATCGATGTATTTTTTCTCTCTGGCATCTAAATAAAAAACCGCAGAGTAACCCATTTCGTGTGCGCGTTTTCCTGCCACCAAGCTGGCTGCATAATTTCCGCCCACTTTGTATTTACCCATTCCAAGCGGTGCCGAGCGGTCGTATTCGCGCATAATCACAAACGGAGTTGTTTGAAATCCGCCTTTAAAATAGGGCCCTACAGGAGTTACAAATACAATAAACATATATTCATCGGCCGGTTTTACACCCACTTGTGGTCCGCTACCAAAAAGCACAGGACGTATATATAAAGATGCGCCCGAATCGTAAGGTGGCACAAATCGTTCATTCATTTTTACCGCTTTCACTACTGCTTCCTCAAATACTTCCAAGGGTACTTTGGCCATTAATGTTCCTTCGCTAGAATCTTGCATGCGAAGTGCATTGTCTTTCATTCGGAAAATGCGAACCTTTCCGTCTTTCCCTCGAAATGCTTTTAATCCTTCAAATGATTCCTGTCCGTAGTGAAGACTAGTGGCTGCAATATGTAAGCTAATATACTCACTGTCATGTACTTCAAGTTCTCCCCATTTGCCTTCGCTATAATTGCAACGGATGTTGACATCGGTTTTCATATAACCGAATCCTAAATTTCCCCAATCAATTTGTTCCATAATCATTTAATTATCAATTGCGCTTCATTTCCCATATTGAACAACAAATCAATGACACTTAAGTTGGGAATAAACCCAAATCGTTGTTCAAAAACCTGATAATATGGTACCTGTTTTGTGTTTGTGTATTCTTTTTTGGGATGTAAGTTGTTCCGAAAATCCAACCAATCATCGCCCAAATTTATTTTATATTCGTCTGTCAGTTTTATTTCAAGTTGTAAATCCAACATTTCAAAAACTTTTTCTTGTATTTCTTGATTAAAATCCCATAGGAAAGCCCATTTTTTAATGAAAAACGGATACAAATCGTCTTTGTAATACTCAAAAAAAGGAGTAGAATTATAAGCCGACTCAATAGAGCGCCAATGCTGATTTTGCCAATCATTATGCTCCGAAATACGAATGTCACGTGTTAGCGTTTTATCGCGATTCGATTTTTCTACCGGAATACTCAAAGCCATTTTTCCATTAGCACCAGCAATATTACAACGGTTACGATACGACTGTTTTGTGTACGATTCGCAATGTTCCAACCATACTGCATCAGCCTTTGCCAAAGCAATATAATATTCTATTGGAGCTAAATAAGCTGTTGATAAACAAACTTCTGACATTCTTATATTTCTAACTTCTTACTAAAAATAACCCATAAAGGGGAATTATCCACCCCGCCCGTTGGGCACTTTTCTAAAGGGGAATTATCCACCCCGCCCGTCGGACACTTTTCTAAAGGGGAATTATCCACCCCGCCCGTTGGGCACCCCTCTAAAGGGGAATTAAATTACTTCGGTCTGTTTTGTTTCATTGCATTTATAGTCCCATATTTTGAACTTGGATTTCTACTAATTTCTTATTAGCTCTTAACTAACAAAGAATTATGAAGGCAAATAAAATAAATAAACGCAAATCTTTTTTTTGTTACTTTTATTTTTTTGTCCCGTATTCGGGACTGAATTGCTACCAACTACAATCTACCAACTACAATCTACCAACTACAATCTACCAACTACCATCTACAAACTATCTCTCTGCATTTCTAAAAAATCTATTCCATCGAATTTTGCCATCGAACCAGCCTTTGTCTTTATTTAACGACAACCAAACCAACACCGGACGACCTACAACGTGATCTTCGGGGACAAAACCCCAATAGCGAGAATCAGCCGAATTGTGGCGGTTATCGCCCATCATCCAGTAATAATCCATCTTGAAGGTATATGTTTTGGTCATTTTGCCATTGATGTAAAAATCATCACCTTTTACTTCCAATTTATTATTTTCGTAAACGCTTATAATACGCTCATAAATGGGCAAATTGTATTGATTCAAAGCCAATCGCATTCCTTTTTTTGGCATCCAAATAGGGCCGTAATTATCACGAGACCATTTCTTTCCTCCTCCAAGAGGGAAAACATCTCCCTCGCGAGATGGTTCAATTTTTACTTTTAATACACCACTTGCCTTTTGAATTTTGCTATAAGTCTCTTCATTCATAGGAAAATGGTATATTGGCAAGCCAGCTTCAAAACCTAAATAAGTAATTAAATCTGGATTTTGTTCGTTATTTACAAGCATTCTGTCGTCAACACTGATGTTTAGTTTGTCTAATAAATCGTCGGAGAGGCGTGTTCCATCAGTTTGTACAAAATAATTAAACTGAATGCCATCAATTTTTTCTTGCGGTGTGCCATTTATAATTACCTGATTGTCTTTTATTTCCATCCAATCGCCAGCAACTGCCACGCATCGTTTCACATAATTTTCGCGCCGGTCAACTGGGCGATAAATGATGTCGCCAAATTGTTCTTTATTGCTATTTACTGCAGCTCTACCATAATAATGACACAACGAATAATAATCAGGGTTCTGCTGTTTTACGGCTACCGTGTCGCCAGCTGGAAAGTTAAATACTACAATGTCATTGCGCTCCACTGTATCAAAACCTTTCAACCGTTGATAATCCCAATGTGGATTTTCAATAAACGATTTGGTTTCAATAATCGGAAAAGTATGCTGCACCAATGGAAATGAAAGTGGGGTATTGGGTACGCGTGGCCCATAACTGGCTTTGCTTACAAACAGGAAATCGCCTACCAACAAGCTCTTTTCGAGCGAAGAAGTTGGTATTTGATAGTTTTGGAACAAGTAAGTATTGATAAAATAAACTGCTATCAATGCAAAAAGGATGGCATCAATCCAACCAAAAATACCCAACAACGTTTGGTTTTTGGTTTTTTTCCACCAAGTCCAAGGTGCTAATTTGGTGATAAAAGCATCAAAAACCACTGGCAAGCCTAGCAACCACCAATAATTTCCTACCCAAGCAATAAATAATATGTAAACCACACACCAAATACAGGCTTTCAGCCATTGGCTCAGCGGTTTTTTAAAACGGGATGTTTGTTTTTCGTCAGTCATTTTTTTTTATATTAAAAGAAAATAGATGTTGCTAATATTTTTCTCCCCTTTAGGGGTTGGGGTCATTATATTTAAAACTTAAACAAGTCATTCATGCCCAAAAATCCTTTTTTACCAGCTGTAAATTCTGCTGCTACTACAGCTCCCAGCGCAAATCCTTCCCTACTTTTGGCATCATGCGTAATGGTGATAGAGTCAACTTCCGACTCGTAATGAATGGTATGAATGCCAGGAACTTGCCCTTCGCGAATGGATTTAATGGCCATGTCGGTGGGTTTTGTTTCTACCTCCTTACTCCAGGTGTTTTTTCTATCCAAGTTTTCCAAAATACCCTCAGCCAACGTGATAGCTGTGCCACTTGGTGCATCCAGTTTTTGGGTGTGATGCACTTCGGTCATTTCCACATTGTAGCTTGGAAATTGGTTCATTATGGCAGCTAAATGTTTATTTACAACCATAAAAATATTTACACCAATGCTGAAGTTTGACGACCAAAACAAGGTGCTACCACCCGCTTCAATTTCCTTTTTTAAGGCTGGTAATTCTTCCGTCCAACCAGTTGTGCCTGAAACCACAGCCACTCCCGATGCAAATGCCCGACGATAATTGCTCAATGCTACAGCCGGAACAGTAAATTCGATGGCAACTTCGGCACTCTTAAAAGCTTCCGAATCAAAATCGTCAAGATTATCAACGTCAATCACCGACACAATTTCGTGTCCTCTCTCTATGGCAATTCTCTCGATGGTTTTACCCATTTTGCCGTATCCTATTAATGCTATTTTCATGTTATAATTAATTCTAGACCCAAATGCGGGAATTAGTTAGTTTTGTTCTTTTTGACAATTTACTATGCTTTTGTTTGGCTAATATTTATTTCCTGCCCGTATTTAATTATCTCATTTACAATTGGATTGGATAAATCGAATTCACTTTCTCTAAAAGGATGTGGCTCAATTCTACTATCGATTTTTCTTCTTAATCGCATCAATTCCAATTGCATATCTATTAAATTGCTATAATCTTTAAAAACTACCGCAATATCTATATCACTATCCTCATTGAAATTCCCTTTTGCATAGGAACCAAATAGATAAATCTTGAGGTATTTATAGTTAGAATTACTAACAGCCTCAGCATAATTCTGTGCAATTTTTAAAGCATCTGTTTTATCCATAATCTGATAGTTTTTATTTTTTCAATCCAATGATTACTAAATTCTTCTGTACACATAGCATAAAACTCTCTCTTATAATCATCATATCTCGCATTGAGATTAAATGAAGTAATCTTATCTAGCCAGTCAGACTGCTCATCACTCATCTCAATTTCATTTAATTCTGCCAGCCGATATAGGTTATGGGTAAATGGAGCGTGTGTTTTATTCTTTTTTACATAGTAAGCTTTAAGTAATTTCTCAATGGAAATATGACCCAGAAATAATGACCAACTATATGATTTAGAATTGAATAAATTTAGCATTGTTTCAAAATCCTCGTCAGAAGTATCAATCCAATGCTTTACTATTTTCTCTATATCAATTTTAGTTTCGTTCATCCTTTTTGTTTATCTTGAAATAAATATTGAAATTTATTTGTGTTTTTTTTGACATGAGATTTTTTTCATTCAATAGAGTTTATATTGATTAAATTGCTACGCAATTAAAAATAAGAGGCTTAACACTAATGGAACATCCCGAGAATCGGGAGACCATTGA
>JFJP01037988.1_pt1 | contig 20610 bp, 49 predicted proteins | sample 431651 | NCBI WGS metagenome assembly JFJP01 (sample SAMN02602958, study PRJNA72255) | Microbial mat metagenome, whole genome shotgun sequencing project. | biome: fresh water; feature: sink hole; material: water; isolation source: purple microbial (photo- and chemosynthetic) mats found in...
AGAATGGATATGATATAAAAACTATTTGGGAGAGTGAATTATGAACAAAAATTGGATTTATAACTTATTTTATACAAGATAATTATATCGGAGATAATATGTTTTTCAAGAAAAAAGTAGAAAAAGAAGTAGAGAAAAAAATAGAGGCAATCCATCCAACCAATAGAGAGATATTAATTCTTTTTTTTGAATCTAATTTTGGTTCTTGGTCAGATGAGTCACTTGCTTGGCTTGGTGAAAAAGCTGCAGCAATGATGCTTTCTAATAAATCATTATATATTAAGAAGGCTCTTTTATTAAGAAATTATGAAAAAATAAATACAAATAATGACTCAGATGGTGTTTGGTATACTCTTAGTCCTATTAATGTTGCATTGAGATTAACAAGGAATGGAGAGTTATATGTTGATGGATAATACTTTTTATAGGTCAGAAATGGATGGTGGGAGTTGGCATGTATATTTATTTAATGCTTCATGGAATGGGCAAACATATGGAATGTGGGGAAAGAATGATTTACCAGGGACAATAAATTCATATCATCATAAAGATATTTTTGATAGAGCTGAAAAAATTGATGGCAGAGAAGAGTTTTTATCTCCTTTAAAGCATTTTATATTAAAGGCAGTTTTTAATTTGGAGGGGTTTTGAAGTTTAATACACATTTATATCTTGGGGAGATTTTACATCAAGTTATATGTGAGAAGTGGGATATTCCAATAAGTAAAAAACATTTTTTATATGGGTGTATTAAACCTGATATGACATCACTTATTTTGAGGCATCCACATTTTTATAAGATATCTCATAAATATATAATGAAAAAAATCATTAAATTAAGTAAAAAAAGTCTTTCAATGAAAAAGAAGAACAAGAAATTTAGTGAAGATTTAGGTGTTGTTCTTCATTATATTGCAGATTTTTTTACATCTGCTCATAATAGAAAACCAAACAAGTTAATGGAACATATTGTATTTGAAGAAAAGTTATGTATTGCTTTTGAGAATATAAAAATAAATACGGTTAGAGATTATTTTGATTTAATGAAAAATGAGTTTAAATCAGCAGAAATGATAAATAATAAGATTATGCGTTTGCACAAGATAAACCAGCACAATTATGATTGTGTTGAATATGATATACATGAGATTTTGATTGCATGTGTGGTTGTAATAAATGGAATTATGAACTTAGTGTCAGAATAAGTTTTGAGAAATAAGCCTCCTTTATTAGGAGGCTTTTTTATTGTTTATTCATATTTATACAAGATAAATATATGCTTAAATATGTAGGAAAAGTTGGCAAGACAAGTTATTATAATTTTGGTAAATTTTATATTAAAACAACAAACACCCCAATCAAAACTAAATTGTGGATGGGTCTTGCATGGAAAAAATCAAGTTTATTTTTAGAGTATGAAACAAATAAAAAGAAAGTAGGAAATGCTACTGTTCAAGAGATTTTATTTGCTTATTATGATGATATTATCAAATATGTTTTTAATGGAGAGGATAAATGACTTTAAATTGGTATAATATGGATGATAATTTTTATGCTCCTCTATCTTATCATGATGGTTATAATCCAACTATTTATATTTATGAGTATGAATATGCTGATGTGAGGTTGGTTCACAATGCTATAACTGAGCAGTATTTTAAATGTGAAGAAGGTGAGTATACAGGTAGTGGAAAAGATAAGGAAGTTTGTAATAAAATAATAAATGATACTCCCAAGGAGAGGATTATAAAAGATTTGTTTGTTTGTATGGAGAGAAAATGACATATAATAAATGGTATTGTTTTTCACCTTCAAACAGTTACAAGTTTATAACGCAGATTATTAATTCAGATAATTTGTATTTTGGATGGACATTTTATGGAAGGCTCTCTGTTGGTAAATTTTATTCTTTAACAGCGGCAAGTATGGGAATGAAACATGAATTAAAAGAGCCACCTTTAAAAGATGATGATAAAAAGAAAATGATAGAGGATTTATTTAATGAATAATATAATGAGAGAACAGATAATAAAATTATTTACTAATCCAGGCTCTGCTATGGTTTTTGGTTTATTTTTTTCTGGATATCAGTTAGAAGGAGAACAAAGAGACTGGTATGAGAATGGTGAGCTTAGGTCAATTTGTTTTTATAAAGATGGTGTATATGATGGTGAGTTTAAAATGTGGCATGATAATGGACAATTATATATTCATTGTTATTTGAAAAAAGGTCAAAAAGAAGGTGAATATAAGTCATGGTATAGTGATGGTAAATTAAGTGAACATTCTTATTATAAGGGTGGTAAATATGATGGTGAGTTTAAAATGTTGGATAGAAAAGGTGGATTGATGAAATCATTGAATTATAAGGATGGGAAAATAATATGATGCATGAGCAAATTATATCCTTATTTAAATCTCCAAGAGATATGATGATGATAGGTTTATGGATGGATGGAATAGAAGATGAAGGTGAATATAAGGGTTGGTTTTTTAATTGGCAATTGCGTCAGCACTCATTTCATAAAGATGGCAAACCTCATGGTAAATATAGAGAATGGTATAATAATGGTCAACAAAGAATTATTTGTTATTTTAAAAATGGTGAATATGATGGAGAGTATAAGTCATGGGAGTATACTGGTGAATTATCAAGACATGATATATATAAAGATGGGGATATTATAAGGAGTATAATATGAATATAATGCATAAACAAATAGATGATCTATTTACTAATCCTAAACAAACTATGAATGATGGACTGTGGATGAGTGGAACAGAAGACAAAGGTGAATATAAATCATGGTGGGAGAATGGTCAATTATTTGAACATTCATTTTATAAAAATGGTAAAAGAGAAGGCGAATATAAACAATGGTTTATGAATGGTAAATTATGGGTTAATTCTTTTTATAAAGATGGTAAAAGAGATGGTGAATATAAAGCATGGTATGAAGATGGCAAAACATGGGAATATGCCTTTTATAAAGGTGGCAAAAGAGAAGGTCTTAACAAATTTTGGGATGAAACTGGTAAATTGATAACAACAATATATAAAAATGGAGTTAAAACATGATGCATAAACAAATCAAAGATTTATTTACTAATCCAGTTAAAGCTATGATGAGTGGTTTATGGTATAGTGGTATAGAAGGAGAGGGTGAATATAAACAATGGCATGATAATGGTAAATTACAAGAACATGCATTTCATAAAAATGGTTTTAGAGATGGTGAATTTAAACAATGGTTTTTTAGTGGGCAATTAGAAATTCATTGTTTTTTTAAGAATAATAATATAGATGGTGAATATAAAAGATGGAATGATAGAGGTAAATTAATATATTCAGCAACTTATGATGAAGGAGAAGTAGTATGATAATGCATACACAAATCAGAGATTTATTTACTTATCCTTTTGAAACAATGACTGGTGGTTTATGGTTTATGGTTTAGTGGTATAGAAGATGAAGGTGAGTATAAACAATGGTATACTAGTGGCAATTTAGATATTCATTGTTATTATAAGAATGATAAAAAAGATGGTGAATATAAATCATTATATAATAATGGTAGATTATATGTTCATTGTTTTTATAAAGATGGTAAAGAAGATGGTGAGTGGAAACAGTTGGATAATAAAGGTAATTTAGTAAATTCAAGAAATTATAAAAATGGAAAAATAATATGATAATGTATGAACAGATAAGAAATCTATTTACTTCTCCAGAAGAAACTATGAGTGATGGACTTTGGTTTAGTGGAGTGAAAGGTGAGGGTTTATATAAAGAGTGGCACAAACATACTAATAGCTTGTTCAAGTATTGTTATTATACAGAATGGATTAGAAGTGGAGAGTGTAATATATATTATGAGAATGGTAAATTATTTAAACAAACAAATTATAAGAATGACAAGTTAGATGGTGAATTTAAAATATGGGATGAAGATGGTAATTTAACAAGGTCTGCAGTATTCAAGGATGGTAGAGAAATATGATAATGCATACACAAATCAAAGATTTATTTACTTCTCCTCAAAAAACTATGATGAGTGGAATTTGGTATAGTGGAATAGAATTTAAGGGTGAATATAAAGAGTGGCATGATAATGGTAAATTATATGAACATTGTTTTTACAAGAATGGTGATTTTGATGGTGAGTTTAAAATGTGGCATAAAAATGGCAATTTATATATTCATTGTTTTTATAAAGATGGACAATTAGATAATGAATACAAGTCTTATGCTATTAATGGTGAATTAATAGATTCAAAAATATACAAGGGTGGAAGAGAAATATGATGTATGAACAGATTATATCTCTATTTACTTCTCAAAAAGAAACAATGATTAGAGGTTTGTGGTATAGTGGAGTGAAAGGTGAAGGTGAGTGGAAACAGTGGCATGAGAATGGTAAATTAAATAAACATTGTTTTTGGAAAAATAAGCAATTAGACGGTGAGTATAAAAAATGGTATGATAATGGTCAATTATATGTTCATGCATTTTATAAAGGTGGTGAATATGAAGGTGAGTATAAATCATGGTGGGATAGTGGTCAACTATGGGAACAAGTTTTTTATAAAAATGGTAATATGAATGGTGAGTGTAAGCGTTGGGATAGAAGTGGTAAATTAACAAGTTCAAAAATATACAAGGATGGTAGAGAAATATGATAATGCATGAACAAATTATATCTTTATTTACTAACCTAGAATATATTATGACTTTTGGACTTTGGTATAGTGGTGTTCGAGGTGAAGGTTTATATAAAGATTTTTGGGATTATGGTAAGTTGTTTAGAACAGCCTATTATAAGAATGGTAAATTAGATGGTGAATATAAAGAATGGAGTTTTAGAGGTGCATTGATATATTCAAGAAATTATAAAAATGGAGTTGAAATATGATAATGCATAAACAAATCAAAGATTTATTTACATCTCCAGGTGATACTATGTTTTATGGTTTATGGTATAGTGGTATAGAAGGAGAAGGTGAATATAAACAATGGCATGATAATGGTAAATTATATCAACAGGTTTTTTATAAAGGTGGAGAAAGAGAAGGTGAATATAAATCATGGCATGGAAATGGTAAATTAGAACTTCATTGTTTTTACAAAGGTGGAGAAAGAGAAGGTGAATATAAATCATGGCATGAAAATGGAGAATTAGAAATTCATCGTTTTTACAAAGGTGGAGAAAGAGAGGGTGAGTATAAAGAATGGTGGGAAAATGGTCAACTATACAATCATGCTTTTTATAAAGATGGTAAACTAAATGGTTTATTTAAATTATGGGATAGCAAAGGTCAGTTAGTAGATTCAAGAAATTATAAGGATGATAAACAAATATGATAATGCATGAACAGATAAGAGATTTATTTACATCTCCTCAAAAAACCCTGGAAAATGGACTATGGTTTAGTGGAGTAGTAGGAGAAGGTGAATTTAAAAAATGGTTTTATCAAATTAAATTAGAACTTCATTGTTTTTATAAGAATGGCAACAGAGATGGTGAATATAAAGCATACTATGAAACTGGTCAATTATATAAACAGTGTTTTCTTGAAGATGGGATTTTGGAAGGTGAGTATAAACAGTGGCATAAAAATGGTCAATTAGAAATTAATTGTTTTTACAAGAATGATAAAAAAGAAGGCGAGTATAACAGATGGTTGGATAATGGCAAATTATTTAAACACTGTTTTTATAAAAATGGCAAAGAAGTATGATGCATGAACAGATAATAAATTTATTTACTAATCCTCTAAGAACAATGCATAATGGTTTATGGTTTAGTGGAGTAAATGGTGAAGGTTTATATAAAATGTGGCAAAGCAATGGCCAATTAGATACTCAATGTTATTATAATGGTGGTAAATTAGATGGTGAATATAAAACATGGTGGGAGAATGGTCAATTATATCAACATTGTTTTTACAAGAATGGTAAATATGAAGGTGAATGGAAATTATGGTGGGAGAATGGTAAATTATCTGAACAATGCTTTTATAAGGATGGAAAAAGAGAAGGTGAATTTAAGAAATTGTGGGATAATGGACAAATGAATGTTCATTGCTTTTATAAGAATGGGAAAAGAGATGGTGATTGGAAAATGTGGAATGAAGATGGTAAGTTGATAAGGTCAAGAATATACAAGGACGGTATGGAAATATGATGCACGAACAAATAAAAAAATTGTTTAATAATACCAAGCAAGCATTGTATGATGGACTTTGGATGGATGGAACAGAGGGTGAAGGAGAGTGGAAGAGGTGGCATCATAATTTAAGACTATATGAACATTCATTTTACAAGAATAATGAATTAGATGGTGAATATAATCATTTTACAACAGAAGGAAATTTACTTGTTCGTTGTTTTTACAAGAATGGTTTATTACATGGAGAGTATAAAGAATTTTTTATAAATGGTGGTGTTTTTCAACAATGTTTTTATCAAAATGATATACTAACTGGTGAATTTAAAGAGTGGCATAAAAATGGTCAACCATCACTTCATTATATTTATAAAAATGATAGAAAAAATGGTGAATGTAAAGATTGGGACAGTAAAGGTAATTTAGTAAAATCAGCAATTTATAAAAATAACAAGGAAATATGAATAAAAAAATAACACTAAGGCAGTATTACAAAACGGAGCATTGGAAAAAATTAAGGAATAGTATATCTTATGGTGATGATGCTTCTTGTGAAATTTGTAAATGTCATCGTTGGGAAAATTATTTAGTTGGTAAAAAGAAGGGTATGAGAAAACCAAAAAGTGTTCATCAACTTCATCTTCATCATAAAAATTATAATAATATGTTTAATGAAGGGAGAGATGATTTAATGTTACTTTGCAATTCTTGCCATAAATTAGGACATATGTTAGAAAAAATGAAAGATAAGAATGATATGTATAATAAAATGTATAAAGATTTTAAAGAAAATACTGGATGGGAGTTCAAAAAAAGATGAAAACTGGAGATTATGTAATATATGAAAATATATATTTTTATGAATTCATACTCTATAAAGTTGGTAAATTCTTTCCAAGGGTGAAAGATAATAAAGAAGTTTGGAACCCTGGTAAATTTGAATTAGAAGTTTTATTTGTTCATAATCCATTTAGAAAAGAAAAAGTTGGTGATATAGTTATTTTTGATGAATGGGCTAATGTTATAATTACAAGTAAAAATAAATGGACGCATTATATTGTTAAAGAGGTTTTAAGTTGATGCATGAACAAATAATATCATTATTTACTAATCCTCTAAGAGCAATGCATGGTGGTTTATGGTATAGTGGCATATATGGAAATGGTGAGTTTAAACAATGGTATGAAAGTGGCAAGATGTTAGAACACTCATTTTGGAAAAATAGAAAAAAAGAAGGTGAGTATAAAAGATGGTATAATGATGGTCAAATATATGAACATGCCTTTTATAAAAATGATAAATTAAATGGTGAATATAAAGTATGGAACAGAAATGGTAATCTTGCAACATCACAAACATTCAAGGATGATAAAGAAATATGATGCATAAACAAATAAAGGATTTATTTACTAATCCAGAAAATACTATGTATAGAGGTTTATGGATGGATGGAACAGAGGGTGAAGGTAAATGGAAGGATTGGCATGAGAATGGTAAATTAAGTGAACAATGTTTTTATAAAAATGGAAAAAAAGAAGGTGAATGTAAAACATGGTGGGCAAATGGTAAAATATCATATCATTATTTTCGTAAAAATGGTAAAATTGATGGTGAATTTAAAGAATGGGATACAAGTGGTAATTTAACAAGTTCAAAAATATACAAGGATGGTAGAGAAGTATGATAATGCATGAACAAATAAAAGAATTATTTACTAATCCATTTATAATTATGAGTGATGGACTTTGGATGAGTGGTGAAGAGGGTGAAGGTTTATTTAAGTTATGGTATGATAATGGTATATTAAACACTCAATGTTTTTATAAGAATGGTAAAAAAGATGGCGAGTATAAATCATGGCATACTAATGGTAAACTATGGAATATTTGTTTTTATAAAAATGGTAAATGTGAAGGTGAGTTTAAACAATGGTATAGGAATGATAAACTATGGCTTCATTGTTTTTATAAAGATAATAAAAAAGAAGGTGAATATAAGTTATTTGAAGAAACAGGATTATTGATTAAACAATGTTTTTATAAGAATGACAAGTTAGAAGGTGAATATAAAGAATGGCATAATAATGGCAAACTACACTCACATGGTTTTTTTAAAAATAATAAAAAAGAAGGTGAATTTAAGTATTGGAATGATAAGGGTAATTTTGTAAATTCAAGAAATTATAAGAATGGACAGGAAGTATGAATTTAAAATATAAACAGATAAAAGATTTATTTACATCTCAAATTAAAACAATAGTTGGAGGTTTGTGGTTTAGTGGTATAAGAGGTGAGGGTGAATATAAGCAATGGAATCAAAGTGGTAATCTGATAAAATCAAAAGTTTTTTAACAAGAAGGTAGTAATGAAGTATATTGTATTTGATAATGAAATTAATTCAGCAACTATTAGTGAACTAATAAATGAAATTGTTGAAAAAGATGATGATTGTATTGTATACTTTCAAAGTAATGGTGGAGAGGTGCATATGTCTCAATACTTTATTGACTTTACATTTAGACATGAAAAAACAATAACACTCATATCATCATGGCAAATTCAATCAAGTGCTTTTGATTTATTTATGTTTAGTAAAACTAAAAAAATAATTATGTCTGGTTGTTATGGTATGACACATTGTGCAAGCAGAGATATAAATACATCTAATATAAAAAAGCCATCTAAAGAAGATACCATCTTATCAAATGACCTTAATTCTTTTAATGATAAAATGGTTAGTCAATATAAAAAAATAGGTTTATCTAAAAAACATATGGCTGATTATTGTTTAGGAGAAGACGTTTTTCTTGATAATGATGAAATGATAGATATAGCGTCTAAAGCAGAGAAACTTGTATGGAGTTAAAACATAGACAAATTATAGACTTATTTACTTCTCCAGAAGAAGCTATGCATAATGGTTTATGGATGAGTGGTATACATGGAGAAGGTGAACATAAAGAATGGCATATAAGTGGTAAATTAAGTAAACATTCTTTTTGGAAAAATGGTAAATTAGAAGGTGAATATAAAGATTTTTGGGATACTGGCAAATTGTGTCAACACTGTTTTTGGAAAAATGGCAAATTAGAAGGTGAATTTAAAGAATGGAGTTTTGGAGGTACATTAGTATATTCAAGAAATTATAAGAATGGAGTTGAAGTATGACTTTTAAACATAGACAAATTATGTCTCTATTTGATAATCCTCAACAAGCAATGTGTGATGGTTTATGGATGAGTGGTATACATGGAGAAGGTTTATATAAAGAGTGGTCTGAAAACGGTGTTTTAATTAAACATTATTTTTGGAAAAATGGTGACTTAAATGGTGAGTATAAAGAATGGTATACTAATGGTCAATTATATATTCATAGTTATTTTAAAAATGGTGATTATAATGGTGAGTATAAACAATGGAATGATAAAGGCAAATTAGTAGATTCAAGAAATTATAAAGATGGAGTTGAAATATGACTTTTAAACATGGACAAATTATGTCTCTATTTGATAATCCTCAACAAACAATGTATGATGGCATATGGATGAGTGGTAAAATGGGAGAAGGTGAATACAAAGAATGGTTTGAAAATGGTCAATTATTTAAACAAACTTATTATAAAAACTGGTATGAAGATGGTGAACATAATTCATGGTTTAATAATGGTCAATTATATATTCATTGTTTTTATAAAGGTGGAAAGTTAAATGGTGAGTATAAACATTGGAATGATAGAGGTGAATTAGTAGATTCAAAAACTTATAAAGATGGACAAGAAATATGATAATGCATGAACAAATCAAAGATTTATTTACTTCTCCTCTTGAAACAATGTCTGGTGGACTTTGGTATAGTGGAGTAAGAGGTGAAGGTGAATATAAAGAGTGGTATGAAGAAGGTAAATTATGTAGACACTCTTTTTATAAAAATAGTAAAGTTTATGGAAAACATATAACATGGCACGAAAATGGACAAATGTGTATAGAATGTTTTTATAAAAATAGCAAGTATTTTGGTGAGTATAAAGAATGGTTTAGTAATGGAAAATTAGCAAGTCATATTATATATAATAATGGTAATGTAGTAAAGAGGATAGTATGAACTTTAGGCATAATCAAATAACTGATTTATTTACTTTTACAAAAAGAATAATGTCTCAAGGTTTATGGTATAGTGGAATAGAAGATGAAGGTCTTTTTAAAAAATGGAATGATAATGGACAAATCAATGTTCATTGTTTTTATAAAAATGATAAGTTAGAAGGCGAGTATAAAGCATGGAATCCTAAAGGTAAATTAGTAGATTCAAAAAATTATAAAGATGGAGTTGAAATATGAATTTAAAACATAAACAAATTATAAAATTATTTATATTTTCTATTGAAACAATAACTGGTGGATTATGGATGGATGGAATAGAAGGTGAAGGTGAATATAAAAGATGGTATAAGAATGGCAAACAATTAGAACATTGTTTTTATAAAAGTTATAAAAAAGATGGCGAATATAAAAGATGGAGTGATAATGGACAAATCAATGTTCATCTTTTTTATAAAGATAACAAGTTAGATGGTGAATATAAAAAATGGTATGATAATGGTCAATTATGGAAACATTGCTTTTATGAAAATGATAAATTAAATGGTGAGTGTAAAATGTGGAATAAAAGTGGCGTCTTGATAGGTTCAAAAATGTTCAAGGATAATAAAGAAATATGACAAACCCATTGAGAGTGGAGATTTTAATTAGTCATATTTTTAAAGCAAAAGAATGGTATGAAGATTTAGAAAACCAAATATAAAAAGCATATATAAACATGTGAATTTTGTTGGAAAACAATATGAATGTGGTAAAGAAAATATAATAATCTTAAACTCTTTTAGAATCCATCCAGGCCCTGCAGGCTCTGCTTATGATGTTTATGATATGGTTCATATTCAAAAAAATGGTGCTTTCTTTATACAAAGACATACTAAAGATATGGTTGATTATCAAATAATAACAAATAAAATGAAATATATTAGCAGAGTTGATGAATCAATTATAGCCAAATATCTTTTATTAAAAGGGAGTTAAAATGTTTCAATATGTAAAGTTTATAGGAGATGACCCGGTAATTATTGATGGAGATAAGCAGTTTTCACTCAATGATAAGTTCATTGAAGTAAAACCAGAAAATACTTATTTTCTTGTAGCAATGATGACTCAACAAGGACAAGGCCTAGTTCCCGTTCCTGCAGAAGACCAAGGATTAGTAGGTTCACCATTGATTTTTAACACTGCAAATATCAATATGATTACTATTCTTGATGAATCAGGTCCAATTGCTAAAATGATTAAAGAAATAAAAAGACAAAAATCACCAATAATTACACTGCCACCAAGCGGAAAGATTATATTATAAAAAGGAGATAAAAATGGTTATAGAAACAAGTAAATCAATTTTTGAAGAAAAAGTATCATCATTAAGTGGTGAGTTTAAATTTAAAGGTGATAAACCAACTTTAATAAAGTTTGAGACTCAATGGTGTGGTCCTTGTAAAGCATTAACACCAGTTATTGAAGCTTTATCAGAAGAGTATATTAACAAGATAGATTTTTATAAAGTAGATGTTGAACAAGAATTTGAATTAGCTGAAGTGTTTGGAATACAATCAGTTCCTTCTCTTCTTTTCATTCCTTTAAGTGGTCAACCTAAAATGACTTTAGGAGCTCTTTCAAAAGATAAATTAAAGACGATGTTTAATGATATTTTTGATATAAGATAATATATCAAGGAGTATATTATGAAATTTAATGCTATCTTAAAAGAAGAAAATATCGTTACCCAAGACCCAAAACAAGTTGTAAAATCATTTGAATTGTATTTTGATAATAACACTTCTAATGTTATGATAAAAGATACAGTCAGTGGAGATGTTTTTAAGTTATCTGAATGGGCAAGAAAGAACATTTCCTTGTACAAGGAAATGTTAGATAAGATAGGAATCTTTACAAAAGACCCATATAGTGATGCAAAGCATGGTGATAGTCTAAAATATGTTATTAAAAGTTTTGGAAAGTTTACTGAAAACCCTGATTTTAAGCTTTTGGCTGATGGTTCACTTTCTTTAAATGACACAAGAGAATTAAATAGTTTAGAGAGATAAAAGCTGTGATATAATGGTTATATGACATTAAAAGAATTAAAACCATATATGAAACGCTTTAGAAACAGAAAGGTCTGGAATGGTTTTGTATTAGGAGCTTTTCAAAAGTTTAAAGATTATGCTATTGAAAATAACAACCTTTATCTTGGAATTGAGTTAGATATTGCAGAAGCGGCTGATTCTGTTGCTAAGTGGGTTTGGAATGAGGAAAGAGATAGCGGTATTACAGAATGGGGAATTGGTTATGTTAGAATCTGCGTAACAAATATTGACAATAGAGACGGACGAGTTTGTTTTGGAAGGGTTCATAATCCTAAAGTTGAAAAGCTTATAAGAACTATAGAAAATGATAAAACCAAGAGTGATTATTTAGATTCAATTGTTGATTATTAAAAAGAGGCATTTAAGCCTCTTTTTTTAGCATATTTTATTAGTGAGGTGTGTATGGAAGATATCAGGTTATATGAAACAATTTTGTCAGATTTAATTACTTATCATGAAAAGGCTTTTTATTAAAGGAGAAACATGAAAGATTTATTTGAAAAAGAAACACTTTTTGACAGTATAAAATACTTTCCATCAAGAACATGGTCAAGAGTTATAGATTTGGTTTATAATGTCAAATACTTTTTTCAAAGTATTGCAAGAGGATATAGTGATATGGATGTGATTGATTTTGATAATCAATTAAGTCACACTATTCTTCCAAGATTATTAGACTATAGAAAAAATCATGATGGATACCCTGGTATTTTTTCTGAATATAATAAAAATGAATGGAAGAGTAAAGAAGATTATGACTTGGCAATCCAAGAAGGAAGGGTGTTAGGTGGTGGCTCTGATGCATGGGATGAAATAGTTGATAAAATGATATTTTCATTTACTCATATTATTCAAGAGTGTCCAATAAATAAATTTGAAAAAGAGTTGGCAAAAGAGTATAAAGAAAAATATGGTGATGTGATGGCCATAATTGAAACAAATAAACACAATGATGATTATCATGCTTTTGTTAAAGATGGTGTTACAAGACACATACCTGACGAAAGATTTGGTGAAAAAGATGTTTTAGTTGCTAATGGCTGGGAGTATAAAGGATTCAAAAAAAGAGCACCCTTTTACTATAACTATATCTTAGATGCAGAATTAAATGAAAAGTGTCAAGAAGGATTAGAGTTATTCGGTAAATACTTTAGGTCAATCTGGCTTTAATTATTCTGCCCAATCTAAATCTTTTGTTGCATCTGAAGCTCTTGTAGAAGCAGTGGAAATATTTGTTCTTTGAGTATCTGAATTTACTTTAATATCACTTTCAGTTACTTTTGCTCCTAAAGTAATTCCACTTTTTCCAAAAGTTTTTTCAGATGTTAATTGTTGTACAGTTCCTTTTTGCATAGCTTTAATTGTATAAATTTTGCCATTTATTAAAAGAACCAAGTTAGAATTAAGTCCTGTGCTTATTACATTAATAGTAGATAACTTGGTTTCTTTTTCTATTTGAACCCATTTACCAGCTGAAATTTCCACTTCAACTTTTCCTGAAAAACTATTAATAACTATTTCTTGACTATATACCAAGAAACCAAACATTAACAAAACTGATAAATAAAATTTTTTCATTCTTCCTCCTTTTTACTTGTAAAAGGTTTCTTTTGTAAGAGATTAACACCCATATAACCAGCATTCAATGTACCAGTAATTCCTATAATAATTTCAGTTGGAATTACTGTTAGTTTGCCTAAATAAGATAATAAGGCTTGTAATGCAAGAGCAATAAATGACATTGAATTCCAAAATACAACAATCTTATATTTTCTTGATGAAAACTTTTCTAATTTCTCTTTTAAAAAAAACATATAATCCCTCCAATTATAATATTCTGCTCCAATCTCCTGAAAATGATTTTACAAATTTTTTATCCCAAACAATTCTTTCTTAAATATCAAACACTCCTTTTATCATATCATGTAATGAATCTTTTAATCCATCAACAGTTATTTTCTTAAAAAGCCTGTATGTCATTGACTTGTTATCCCACCAGCTTTTTTCTATTATATTTACAGAAGTAGTTCTTATACCATTATATTTAATAAAATAAATAAATTTGCCATTATCTACATCTTTTACAATTAGAACTTCTAAATTTCTTTTATAATCATAATTATAAAGAATATCACCATTTTTTAACTCTGAATACTGCATAATACTTATCTTTCATAGAAAAACGAACAAGATAAATATATCCACAAAATAGGAGTTAAAATGTTAGTTAGAACTCAATTAGAATTTGAAAATATAATGAATAATCCTTTGACAAACCTCTCAACAACAATAGAATTACCTGGAGGTTCTGTTGAATGGGTTTTAAATATAACTAAACCATGCACAATCTTTGGTAATAATACAACAATAGACCCATCATCATTAGGTTATGATGTTGCAGTTACAATATCAGCTTCTATTGATATTTCAGATATAACCGTTATTAATTCTGAAAAAACTGCAATATTATTAAATTCAGTTAAAGATTCCCATTTTGAAAAAGTAAGAGCAGGTTCATCATTAAATGGTTGGATTATTAAAGATTCAATGGATAATGAATTTGAAGAATGTGAAGCTTATAGTTGTGGAACGGGTGTTGAATTAAGGGGTTCGTCTCCATTTATAGGAGATATTGATTCATATCAAGAATTTGGATTTTCCAATTTAACAGAAGAAATGTCATCAGGTCTTCTTGCAGGCAAAGATTATTATTTTAAAGTAAGCACAAAAGAATATAGATTAGTATGTGGAGATTTTGTTACAATTGGAAATTTGGTTCAATATATGAATGATGCAACAAGACTTACTGATGGACAAAAATTAAAAGCAGATTTCTTGGTAACGTTGACAGCAGGTGATATTCGTATCACCTCTCTTACAAACAACCCAGTAAATATAGCAAGAGGAGTTATAGGAACTGATTTATTAAATTCTATAAATGGGTTTGATAGTAAAGGAACAACAATAATACAATTCACTCCAGATGTCAATTTATCTCTCCAATCTAAATACTGGTTGTTTAGTAATGACATTGTTGATTATTATGTTTGGTATAGTGTAAATAATTTAGGTATAAATCCTAATATAGCAAACAGAACAGGAATAAAAATTGATATTATAGAAAATGAATTAGTTGGTGATGTCGCAAATAAAACATATCAAAAGTTATTAGAAATAAGAAATGATATTACTGTAAATAATGATACAATAACAATAATAAAACAATCAAATGTAGTAGTAAGACAAGCAACCCAAACTGTTATTACATTTCAAGATGTATTAGACCATAGTAAACAATCATCATTTTTTGAGTTCTCTTCTTTAGATAAAGATTATTATGCTTGGTATGCTATTAGACAAGAAGGTGTTGGTAGTTTTGGAGTTACAACTCCAGTTGACCCTAAAACAATAATGACAAGTGGAGTATTAAAATATCCACAATTAACAAACAAGATAGGAATAAGAGTTGATTTAGAAGTTCCTAATTTTGCATCTTTCAGTTATACAGATGGGGATATAAGAACACCAACAGTTGATATTTTAAAATCTTTAGACTATAAAGCTCCTGATTATTTAACAAGAATAAGCAATCTCAAGTTATCAGTTACTGACAAGTTTTATCTTGAATTAAAGAAAATACAAGACCCTTCTTTGTCATTTGATATTTATGGGAATAAACTAACTATTATTACTGGAGCTGATACTTCTGTCCATCCAACAGAAGATTTTAATTCTGGTTTTAATTTCTCAATAACTGTAGGTCAATTAGATGGAGTGTTAGATACAACATTTGGTAAAATACTTGAAACTGCAAGAACTGATAGATGCCATAATAATATATTCACTGACTGTTTAATTCATGAAAACAGTGTTGGTATAAAATTTGTAAATGCAGATAATAATGAATTTAGTGGAACTGAGGTATATCAAAATACAAATATAGGAATTTGGCAAACAGATGTTTCTTATAACAACATATTTAGAGGTGAGATATATGGCAATATAAAATATGGTATTAGAAATACAGACAGAGAACATGCTGTTGATGCTTCATCTTGTTGGTGGGGAGATATAACAGGTCCATCAGGTGGTGGAAATGGTGAAGGCGACAAAACGAGTAATTATGTCAATGTAACTCCTTGGTTGCAATCAGGAACAGAACCTGAGTTGACTTATGTTGGAACGAGAACATGGATATGGCATATGCTTGGTTATCCTCAGGTTGCTGTAGAATTGAATGAAGAACAGGTCACAGAATGCATCCTGGTTGCCCTGGAGAAGCACATTTACTATTGGCAACCAGAACCATATTATCTCTATTTAAACATATCAGAGGGTCAACATGAGATAGAATTGCCAGCAAATATATCTAAACAAAGTATTATTGAGGTGAATTACTCTCCATCAAGTGATATATTTGCTCAACTATCAGGTTCTGGAGAATCATTCTTTTTAACTTATTATATGCAACAATCAGGTGGAACATTTTTAGCAGATTTTTATATAGCAATGGCTTATAAAGAAACATTTGAAAGAACTCTTGGATTAGTTCCTTCTTATGAGTTTCTTACTCATCCTGATGCTAATGGAGTGATGAAAGATTATGTTCGTCTTTATCCAAGACCTTCTGGTAACTTTATAGTTGGATTGAAAGTTAGTAGAGTTTTATCAGAAAAAGAAGTTGACCAAGAAATGTGGATTAGAAAATATGCTCTTGCTTGGGCAAAACAAATGTTAGGACAAATAAGAGCCAAATTTGGTTCTGTTCCAGGACCAACTGGCGAAGTTACTCTTAAAGGTGATGGTCTTATTCAAGAAGGAAAAGAAGAAGAATTAGCCTTGATTACTGACTTAATAAAACGAAGTGAACCATTAGGTTTTGTAACAGGTTAATATGAAAATAAATGAATATGCCAAGTTTTTATTAGAAAATTATGACTCCATTTGTTTAGGGCCTGGAAATGAAAAATATACTGGTAAATATATTTTTGAAATAAAACAAGAGAATAGGATAATAACAATTGAATTTATAAATTCAAAGAAAAAAGGATTATTAGTTTTTACAAATTATTATGGTGAATTACAAGAGTTTACATTAGATGAATTTTATGATTTAAAACAATATAATACGAAACCATTTATTAATAAAATAATTGATGTTACAAGTAAATTGTCTATAAAATATTATGGGGTTGATTTAGGTTTCAAAAAAACTATCAGAGCTTTATTTAGTAGAAAAAGGCCCCAATCTGATATTAAAATCATGGCATCTTTTTTAAAAGATAGTGATGTTTTTATTAAGGCAAACGGTCAAATTATTTTTGATAAAGAATAAATAAATAATAGAGAAATAAAGAGTATTTCTAATATAGCAAAAGAATTATTAGCTAATGAAGAGATATACTTTTTGTGATAATATAATGAATATAACAATATGAAAAAAGAAGATTTAAAAAAAGTTTACGTTTTATAGATGGATAGAAAGACATAAAAGAGTATTAGATGATATTTGTTTTATTATTAATATTAATAAAACAGCCTCTCCTGGTAATTATCAATGTGAAGGTATTGAAATAAAAACTATTAAAAGTGATTTAATAGTTGGAGGAGCATATAACTATCATTTTAGATATAATGATGGAACTATAAAATATAAAATTGAAGAATTAAGTATTGATGATATTGATAGAAAACAATTTTTTGATTGGTTATTTGATTATGACAGTCACTTAAATTTAGTTTTAAGATTAAATAAGAGGTATGAGAGTGAATAATGAATTGTTAAATGAGTTCAATAAAGATTTACATTTAGGAATGTTAAAACTTGTTTTTAAAGATATTGATGGTTATTACGATATGATTGATAGTAGTGGAAATCAAGAAATGTTAGAGGATATTGAAGTTGATATTTATCATTTTATAGAAGAAAAAAGTAATAATTACTCTTTTGACATTCCAACATTAGAGTTTTATAATTGTTATTTACAGGATAAAGACAGAGGTTTATTTTATTACAGTGAAGTTGTCAAAATGTATTTAACAGATGCAAAAGTAAAACATAATTGGAGAGAAGATGAAGATGGTGAATATATTTATGATGAAAATGAAGATGAATATGAAGATATTGAAGCAGATGCAATTATAACAGCACATTATAAAAATTGGCAATTAGATAAAATAAATATAGATATTGAACGAGAAGATAAATCAGATACATATGAAATGTGGCCGGCAAATAGAATTCCAACATGGAAGGGTGAAATAGAATATTTTGATGAGGAATTAAAGTGGAATAAATTACAAGCACTTTTAGAAGTTAAATTATCCACCCTTGTAAGAGAACGTGATATAAAAAGATGGAATGATATACAAAAAGATTTATGGTTAAAAACAATAGAAAAGCTTAGTATTGATAAAAATGATGTTCATAAATTTTTAAAGTTTGGAAAGTTTTTTTATGATTATGTAAATAGAAATAATGAAACGCCTACTATCAGGCAAATAGCAAAAATATTAATATGAGGTAATTATGAAATTTGATAAAGTTTTAAAAGAAGAAGGTATAGCAAGCAGTGATGTTCAAGGCTTGCAAATTGGTTTTAAAAATCAAGAGATTGTAAGACGCTTTCCATTAAAAAAGAAAAAACAAAAGAATCCATTAATTTCAAGGGTAAAAATATAATATGTATGATTATAGAAATGATAAAAAATATTTAGAATTATTAAAATATATGGATGATGAATCAGGTCCTATTCAAAAGAAAAAGAATACACTTGAGTTTTTGAATGTAATATCACAACAACATTTTCAAATTACTAATGATGGGGTAATACTACAAATACCCCCAAGCAGAGTAACAAGAAAAGAAATTGGTCAAGTATCACCAGTAGAAACAAGAACACAAAAAGAATGGCATGAGGCTTTTAATTTAATTTCTAAAAAATGTCATTTTGAATTATTTAATCACTCATCATATAAAGATATAGAATTAGAAACATCAAAATTTGTTATTAAATCTCTTTTTAATGATTTTACAGTTTTAAGAGCAGATATTACATCATTCCAAAATTTTTTAAATAATATAGATTTAGGTTATACACATAATAAACTTAAAGAGTTTTCTACATTTGAGCAACTTATAGCATATCTTTTAAGGTATGGATTTGTTAATAATTCTGGAAAGCTTATTTCCAGTAAATTTAAGGTATAAATGGAATTAAAAGCTGGAAAATTAGGATATCATGAAAAATATGATAGATATTATTATTTTGGATATGTTAATATAAAACAAGATATGGTTATATATTGTGTTAAATACAGAGGAGTGATAAATTCTTCAACCTCTAGTGTAAAAGATTGGTTATCATTTATAGATGAATTTGAAGAAATTGATGCAAATAATTTTGAAGATATATTTCTCTTCCAAAAGCAACTTGTTGTTAAATTATTTGGTGGTTGGTATCTTTAAACATGTAACTTTAAAGACAGTAACTTTTTCATCTTTAAAGAATACATTAATAGATAAAAATTCTTTACATAAACGATTATGTAATTTTAATGATTTTTTATTAGAATTAACTACAACTGCATAAAAAAGATTATCTTTAAATCCAAGCTTTTCAAATTTATATAAAAAGCTTTTATATATTTCAAATCCAAAACCCTGTTTTCTAAATTCTGGAAAAACTTCAATATATATTTCTTGTTTATTATCATAATAATGATTTTTATATACTTCAAATTTACCAATAACATCATTATTATTATAACAATCAAAAGCAAACCGTGTTTTTTCTACTTGAGAATTAAAGACATTTCTTTCAAAAACTATCATTCATATCCACCGTTCTTTTTTTATAATTCCATTTAATAAATATGCAGGATAATCATATCTGGTTCTATCTATAATTCTATTATCATATGGAAATAAAATATAATATTCTGTATGAATAATTCCACAAAGTTGGTCATATCTTGATTCCATTTCACTAATTTGAGCAATCTCATTTCTTAGCCCATTTAATAGTTGCATGCTTATTCCTTTTTATGGGGTCGGAGGGATTCGAACCCTCAATCCGCAGTTTCCTGCTTCGCCGCTAGGCTTCTCATGGTGCTGCCACACACCAAAGGACTTACTATCTGCCTTTTGACTACCAGTTCCAACACAACCCCGTTTTAACTAATTAAACCTAAATCCCTTTGCATCAGGTCCAAGTCCAATAAATATTTTTACAAATGGTAAAAATATATTTA
>JFJP01037989.1_pt1 | contig 20605 bp, 12 predicted proteins | sample 431651 | NCBI WGS metagenome assembly JFJP01 (sample SAMN02602958, study PRJNA72255) | Microbial mat metagenome, whole genome shotgun sequencing project. | biome: fresh water; feature: sink hole; material: water; isolation source: purple microbial (photo- and chemosynthetic) mats found in...
CTCTATGTGCCACGGCTCTCCACCTATTGGTCTAGTGAGTCCATACTTTTTAAATAGACCCATTCTCTCCATTTCAGCCAATGCACCAGATTTAGAATCAGCATCTATTGCTAAACCAAATTCATGCATACTACTGCCTGGATCTGCTGCTTTACTGCCGTATTTTCTTTTTGCTTCTACTTGATCTTGATATGTCCTAAACGCATCTGTCACTGTTACTTTTTTACCAGTGAGTGCATTATACTCTTCTACCATTCCAAAAAATAGTTTTAGAAATGCAGGGTTTACTCTATTGAGCGTAACACCTTTTTGTAGATTAATAGCACTAAAACCATTAGCTCCACTAGAGAGTTCACCTGGGGCCATTTTAGGTATACTAGTAGGGTCATTACCACTAGATGCACCACTGACATTTGGTCTCTTCTCTATTTCTGCTCCAGTAGGAGCAGTATAATTAGTCTGCATTGCTACTGCATCTTTTACTTCATTTTTCTTAGGAAGACCTACATCTTTATTCATCGGATCTTCTTGCTTAGCAGCTTTTGTTTCTTCTTGTAGTTTTGACTCTTTAGCCACATCTTCAAGAAAAGCAATATTATCATTTACTGACTTAGAGTCAGTATTAAGTGGATAATTAGGCCAAGGGCTATCTGAGATAGACCATATGCCACTGAGCCCTGCTATAATTTTTGCTAAGTTAAGTTGTTCAATTGGTTTTAATACTACGTTAATACCTGCTCTATCTGGTTTGCCTGATATCATCATGTATCCGCTGGCATACCCTAGGTACACAGGTAAGAATCTTTTCTTAAACCAAATTAACCATGACTGAGCTGGTTTACTGTAAATATCAGCTACACCAAAATTACCAGCAATACCTTCTAATATTTTAACTTCATCACCACTCCAAGAAGCAGTGCCACCATTGTTATAACTCAAGTTTTCTCTTACACTACTCTCTAGTAATCGAATAGCTCTTACTTTACTAGGCTCTAACTCTTTAAGACCATAAGCTCTATATTTAACTGCTAATAAAGCAGTAGCCTTATCCATACCTTGCACCATCTCTTTTGTTAAAGTAGAAGTAGTGGTATTGTTTTTATCAGCTTTAGCTTCTTCTGGAGTTTGAGTCAAAGTTCTCTCTAAATCAATTGCTTCTTGTGCAGCAGATTTTGGTGGAGCAGTTGGAGCTAATACAGATTTTGATTTTTCTTCTGTACCAGATTTCTCTTTTATATCGTCTATCTTCAAATCAGTATAAGCTTTACTGTATGCATCAGTAACTTCCTTAGATCCTGATACCTTATAAGGAGATTTGGATCTTATAGGCATTTTATTAAAATCATAAGGACCATCAGACATTCTCACTGAAGTGAGATATTTCTTTAAGTTATTATCTTTTAATGAATTAACATCTCTAATGTCTTTACTTTGATTAATAGAAAACAGTACACTTACATGAGTAAGAAATACTGGTTTAAATTTATTTTGAAACCAATCAAAGAAAAATTCTAAATCATTTTCATTTTTACCATCTAGATCAAATATAGCTAGCATTGCATTCACATCTAACTTTGATCCATCTATAATAATTGTACCGCCATTATTAACTAAATTAGGTGTGAGTAAGTCTTCTAACTGATGCATCTTTGATGCATAATCAGAATTACTTGAATCAAAACCATACTGTACATAACGCAGTTTATCTAATGGGCTGAGTGAATTATTTTTATAATACTTATACCCATAGTAGCCTGCTGCTCCTACTGCAGCAGCAGCTAGTACTCCTAATGCAACTGGAGCTGATATAATGGCTGCTAGACCAGTGCCTATTGCACCCATTGTAGATCCTACACCTGCTGCTATAGATCCACCAGTTAAAGCTAGACTACCTACACCTAGTGCGCCATCTACTGCAGCAGCACCATAATTGCCCTCTTTGATATTAGAGTATGCGCCATATGCACCAGCAGCAGCTCCAGCCCACGGTAGTGCTTTAGCACCAAACTTTAGTGCTCCTTTAGCAAGACCGCCTGCTTTACTCATAGCACCCTTAGCACGAGCCCATTTACCTTTTTTCTTTCCATCAGGTAAATCGCCTCCACCTAGAGCACTACCTGCTGCTTGAGCACCTAGTATAGTTCTAATATCTTCTAATACATCTAAACTCTCTTCACTTGTAGCTTGACTTTTCTTAAAGAAATTACCAAATAAATTAGTAGGAAAAAGCCCTTGAGCTTTTTCCTTTAATAAAGCAAATTTAGATTTTGGTTCTTGAGATCTCTCTCTTTCTCTTTGCTGCATTATATCTGCAGCAGAGCCATCTCTATCCCCATCACCATCTCTATCTGCTGCATTTTTCTTCTTACCAAATGTAGCAAACATAAAGTCTCTAATTTGCTCTAATACAGATAAACTTTTCTTTCCATTTATTTCTAATGAGAAATTTCCTAAGAGTGCATTTCCTACACCTTTAGCAAATTTGTACATCCCTCTACCTACTTTTTTAGTAGCTTGCCATGCAGCTTTTTGTACTGCACCAATTGCACTGGCTGCTTTTCCTAATACACCTAGTATTTTTTGCATCGGTGTTTTAATAGGATTGCCTTGTACATCAAATAGACCTTTTCTTAATTGATCAATACTAAGTACTACTTGACCATCAAGATCTTCAACAGGTCCATCAATCTCGCCTGGTCTAGTAATGATCTTCTTTGTCATCTTAGAGCGATAACCACCATTGACCATTACTATTTTTAGTAGTACTGGATCAGCAAATCCTGGCACATAAATATCTTGTGGTTTATCTAAAAGACCCCAAATTTCTTTTACTGATTTTAATGCATTTTTTCCTAAGAATCCAAGTAATTTAAATTCAGCTTTCATTATAGGTAAAGCAAATTTAGTAGTAAATTTAGCTATACCCTTACCTATAGAAAATAATGCGCTAACACTTCCTTTTATAGTTAGTTTTACTAATCTTCTTAGGTTTCTAACATACAGTTTATCTAATTCATCTGCAGCGATTATTAATTGTCCAGTGCTATCAACTACAGGCCCAGCAATATCCCTGTGTGTAGTAAGTACTTTCTTTGTTGCAAAATCAAAAAATCTTCCAGCTTTTATTTGTTCTGCCGTCATACGAGGCTCATTCTCCCCTTCTACGTAAACGTCTCTTACTCTTAATACAAAATCTTTTGCTGCACTTAAAGTACCAAAAGTCATATCTTTTGATATGCCTGCTAGTTTCTTTGTAGCACCAAATACACCGCCTGTAATTTTTGACATTACATTTAAAAATTTGTAACTCATCTTACCAATAAACCCAGGTATTCCTTTACCAAAGTTTGGCTCGCTTGTACCCTGTGAGTTTGATGCAATATTACTAATAAAACCTTTTTGTATACTATCGAGTATACTTTGCTCCACTGCTACAGTGTTAGTAGTATTTTGTATAATACTATCTAATCTATCTGTTATTTCAGCTATTTTTTTCTCAAAGAATTCTTGCTTTTCTGCCCATGAATCAGTACTAGATTTACTCTGGCTAGTAGGTATTGGATCGTTAAGTCCAAATATCTCATCTATGCTATCGTTATTAAATAATCCATATGGTTGAGGACCTTGTGGAATATTACCTATTGCATTTTTAGGTTTAGTAGGAGTATCATCGTAATGTTGTCTTAAATACTCATCTACGATAGTATTACCTTTAGCATCAATTAAACCTAATTCCATAAGTTCTTTTGACTTACCTAATTTTATTAATTCTTGTATTTTATAGTTAGGATCTTTAATAGATTCGCTAATAGAATTATGCATTTGACTAAACTTATTTTTCTTCTTTAAGTTATCAGGGTCTTGTGCATCATCTAGATATTTTCTAAGTAAGTCTTCTAACACCTGAGAATTCTCAGCAGTGAAATGTTTACTTATATTCTCAGTAGTAGCTAATTTTTTAGAAGTGCTATTTTTCATAATAGCATTCTTTAATTCTAATTTTTGCTCATCTGTTAAATTATCTGCATTTAACTCTTTTACAATACTGTCAAGTTGCTCAGATATACCAGAAGCATTACCTGTACTGCTTCTAAGATTTTTCTTTAATTTATCTACAACAGTGGAATCTATTGTAGTAGCTGCAGGTCTTGTTAACATATCCCCAATATCTAATTTAGTATAATCTACAGTACCAAATGACGATATAAGATTATCTATTTCTTCTCCAGTAATATTCTCTTTACGATCTAATATTACCTTCTTTATTTTCTCTCTTATTACTGTAGGTATTCTAGAAGAATTAGAATCTAATGAATCTAATATTTTATCTAATTCTTTAGAACTTAAAGCTTTTTTATTTTGAGAAAATATACTAGACTTAATACTACTTAAAATATCTTTTTTATCACTAAATGAATTAGTGGAATAATTATATTCCACTAATTCAGAATCTTCTTTAGTTCTAAATATTCTAATTTCTCTCAATATCCTAGCTAAGTATCCAGGTATTATCTCGTTAATAGATTTGTCTGTACGCTTAGTATATTCTGCAGGCTTTAGCATATCACCTGGCTTATCAATGTCCATAGTAGCACTTTTATTTGTGCCAGGTAGTACATCTTGAATAGTGCGCATTATCGCTTTAAAGCCTCTTGATTTCAAAGACTCACTATCATCAAAAGTTTCTGCGTATTTGTCTGACTGTTTAAATTCATTTAAATATCTGTCAGCATTATTTATCCCATATTTTAATTTTTCTGCACCTGCAGAAATCTTTTTATTAGGATCAATAAATTTTACTTTAAACTTTCTTACTAAACTTTTAACAAATGTATTATTAGCAAAGTCACCAGCTAAATTGCCAGCTACATTACCTGCTAAATTGGTACCGTCTACACCCATTCCTTGTGTTGACTCTACACCAGACTCTGCTTCAGATAACACTGATCTTATGTCGTTAGCAGTACCAACTACTTTATCTTGAATTTTACTTCTAACATTACTGACTAATTGTTCTATATACTCATTTACACCACCAAACATACCTTTATTTATAGATTCATAAAACTTGTTTCTTTGAATCTGTAGTCTATGTTCATGATTTTGTAATTTCACAAAATCAGGCAGTCCTGTATTCTTTACAATATTAGGTAAACTGTCACCTTGTAATTTAAGTAATTGTTTAGTCTCATTAAGAATATCTTGACTTACAAATAAATGCCTAAATTGTAATTCTAAAGATTTCTTTTGGTATGCTAATGTTACACGAGTTTCGTAATTACTCAGTACACTTAAATGTCTATTAGATTCGTTTAAAGCTCCATAGATGTCTTTATGTCTAGTGACATCTAATCCCATCTTTAAACTATCTTTACTATCTTGTTCTTTCTTATTTTCAAATTGACTAGTAAACTGAGTTTTAAAAGCATCTGCAATAGTAGCAGATATTACACTTTCTCTATTAGCTTGAATGTCTTGAGAAGTACTTGCGCCTTCCTTAAACTCTTCTCTCCATTTATTTAGAGTCTCTTGTATTGACTTAGGTATGTATTTAGAATCTGGTGGTATTAACTTAGCTGTGATTCTTTTTGCATCCTTCATTGCAGGACGCACTTCACGAGCAGTCTCCTCGTATAAGTCTTTTGCTTTTCTCAGTACATCACTACTAAAGTCTATACTCTCACCATATTCTCTTGGGAGTGCTTCTCTTGCTTGTTTCTCTAAATTTTGTCTACTCAATAGAGAATCTTTAAAACCTTCTAGAGCACCAGTAGCAAATTTAGTAATTGGTTTTCTATCGTCTTTTGGAGGTTCTATATCGTAATCAAAATCTTCAAAATCTAAATCACTTGACAAGTCAATTTCACTGTCTATTTTATTTTTTGTAATTTTTTTTAATTTTGCCATAATAAATAAAACCCTCTAACAAAGTATGCTAATAATATATTTAAACGTTTACTATACGATTTCTAATAATGTATAGATTTAAAAACACAAATGTTGAAATATCCTCTGAATAACTTACATTCAAGAAAAGTAGAAAGGCTCTTTTTATATGAGTAATTCATCAATACCATTTAATATAACACTATTAAATTTAACACCTCAAATTACATCTTCAATAAGAAAAGTATCTGCACTAGATGTCTTTGAGTCCACGACAAAAAACTTTCATAACGATGGTCTTTATTCTGTAGACACATTTGGAAATATTGGCACTGATGTCAGATATAAAAAATATGGATATATTGATTTAAAGATAACTATATTTCATCCAATTATCTATAAAGCAATTGTATCGATGAAGTCTCTATACGGTGATATAATGTCATCTAAAGAGTTTGTGATTTGGGATGAAGCTACTAGTAGTTTTGTAAAGTCAAATGCACTAGAAGGCCAAACTGGATTTGAGTATTTTTGTGAACATTGGCAAAAAATACAATTTGAGAATACTCAGTCTATTATAAGAGAGCAAAATATTGCAATGATAGACAAATTTAAACAAATTTGTCTAACTGATAAAATAATAGTAATGCCTGCTGCATATAGAGATCTTGAAGTAGACCCGAGTGGGCGAGAGACTTCTGATGATATTAATAGTTTATATTATAAACTAATTGCAATATCAAATACAATAAATCCCTCTACTGTAAAAATATCACCTGAAAGCTATAACAGCCAAAGAATGAGTCTGCAAAGAGTATTCAATGAAATATATGATTATATTTTAAAAATCATTGAAGGCAAGAAAAACTTATTCATGGGTAAATGGGCTAGTCGTAAAATCTTTAATGGTACTAGAAACGTAATTACTAGTATGGATACAACGGTACATAATTTAGATGATCCAAATAACATAGGCATGAATCACACTGTAGTAGGATTATATCAGTTAATTAAAGGCATACTGCCTATTACTAAATTTCATTTAAAAAATGGATTTTTATCTACAGTATTTGATTCTAATAATGGTACTGCTCTTCTTACAATGAAAAATACTCTACAGTCTACCCGTGCTAATGTAAGTAATACAGCTTATAATAAATGGATGACAAGTGAAGGTATAGAATCAATTATTTCTTCTTATTCAGATAAAGATGTTAGAAGAGAATTAATTGATGTAGAAGGACATTACTTAGGTTTAGTATACATTGGAGCAGATAATACTTTTAGATTAATTCATGGAATAGATGAGTTACCTGCTGGTAGAGATCCAAAAGACTGTAGACCATTAGATTTACTGCATTTAATTTATTGCTCTATATATCAAGTAGCAAATAAGTATCCAGGGTTTGTAACACGATTTCCTATTGCTGGACCTGGTAGTATTTATGCTAGTAATACATATTTAAAGCCTACAGTAAAAACAAAGAGAATGTCACCTCTTGATAATGATTGGGAAATTTCTCAAACAGAACCATTAGCTACTGAGTTTCCTACTGATAGTGGTGATTATAATGCATTATCCCCGCATCCGAGCAGACTTGTTGGATTAGCTGGCGATGGAATACGGTAAATTAGTGTATTTTTGGTGTATAACATATGCATTCTATGAATAATAGAAAAGGATGTGTATGTTTTCAAAATATTGTTATACAGATGGATTAGTCGAAATAATTGATAGCGCTAAAAAATTTTTTATTAATTATCTTGGTCAAGTAAAAGATAACTTAGGAAACGATGTTTTAATAAGTTACGATAATGATAATAACCCAGTGGTTAATTTAACTTCATGGGACGGTTATAGAATTTATCGAATCATCGATTTAATGGTTATACATTTTAAAGATTTAAGGATACCAAAAGATACTTATAACCAAATAAAAGCATTTGTAATAGACGGCAATAAATGCAATGTCCAAGCAAAAAATATTGGTTATCGTTTCATTAATAAAAGATTAGAAGTAACTGCTTTTCCAGGTTTTTATTATATCCCAGGATTTACTATTAATGCCATAGATAAAAATGGAGTAACAATTAATAGTCGTAAAGGTGTTATTTTAAAATATAGTACAACTAAACCTGGTAAAAAAAATGTTAAGGGCGGTTATAAATATTTAAATTCTGTTGGTTGCAATGGAAGAAGCGCATTATTATTTAGACATCGTGCAATTGGTTTAGTATTTATAGACTATCCAGATAACTGTGATTCAATGGTTGTTAACCATAAAAATGGAATACCTGGTGATGATTTAGTAGATAATTTGGAATGGTGCACTAGAGGACAAAATAATTTTCATGCTTGGGAAAATAATTTACGTAATCAAAATAAACCTGTATTATCTAGAAATGTATTTACCGGTGAAGTGAAAGAATATTTTTCTATGAGCGAGTGTGCTAGACAATTAGGTTATAGTCATAATGGTACAATACGTAATAGATTAATCAATTCTGATTTTTCTAAAGTATGTTCAGATGGTATGCAATTTAAATTTAAAGATGATTCTAGAGGATGGATCATTCCAGCAGACCATATAGAAGCCATTCGTTTAGCACAAATAGCGCATAAAGTTAAAGTAAGGTCATGTATTGATTTATCTATAAGAGAATTTGATTCAATTATAAACGCATCTAAATATACTAACGTTAATAGCACTAGTATTAAATATCGTCTTGATAATGATGATAGATCTCCGTTAAGAGGATATCAGTTTATTTCGTATAACGATATTAGACCTTGGCCAGACTTTACATATGAAGAATATTTAGAAACTTTAGATCCAATGAACATAGATGTGGATGCACGAAACCATTTGACTGGCGAAGAACTATTTTTTAGTTCTATTAAAAAAGCTGTTAAATATACTAAGAAAACATACATTGCCGAAGCACTTAAAAGTGGTAATCAACCACTTTATTCTGATGGTTGGCAATTTAAATTTTCTAAAGATATTTGGATAGATTTTGAAGATATTGAAAAAGAACTTTACTTAAGAACTAAACAAGTTATGGCTAAAAACGAAGAAACAGGTAAGATTATTTTAGCTAAAAGTTGTAGAGAATTAGGTATATATTTATCAATGTGTCCAAAATATATAAAAAAAGCAGCTCTCGCTAGAGGCAATATTTTATATAATGGATATAGATTTAGATTAGGTTTTAGTTCTAGTCCATGGCCAAATAATTAATTTATACAGTCCTATTATTCAGTAATGAATAAATAGATTCCTTTTGAATTGCTGGAAACACTTGTCAGACTAATATACTACAATAATCACGAAAGTAGATTATGATAGTTTAAAAAATATTAGGTAGAGTCAATCAGCAGCTAAGCTCCTAAGTACAAATTAAAAGTATATGGAGAAAGTTCAACGGCCAACCTCTAGCCAAGGTGTAGGGATCAAGTGGTCCCGAAGTGGAAGGTACCCTAATATACATTAGGGTAAAGATATGGTCTGGTCTATATGGAGACATATAGCTGCACGTAATGGTGCAGAATTAGGATTCACGCCCCTAATTGAACATATAACGTTCGACGGTGAAAATTTGAACGCTGTCTATAAAATTTTCTAATTGCTGGAAACTCTTGTTAGACTCATTCACTACAATAATCACGAAAGTAGATTATGAATTGTTTGAAAAGAATGAGGTAAAGACAATCAGCAGCTAAGCTCCTAAGTATATTTATATATGGAGAAAGTTCAACGACTATCGCGCAAGCGAGTACACTCTAAGTGGAGTGGAAATGGAAATTACTATTTTTTAATAGTAAAGATATAGTCTAATCTATACAGAGATGTGTAGCTGCGCGTAATGGCGCAGGGTTAGTACTCACGACACTAACCGAATATAAGTGGATACTTGTTCTTACAATATGGTGTATAGCGATGAAGCGCTAGAAGAATTAAATAATTATTTTAAATCTAAAACAGCTTATATTGGTACTGATGGTAAATTCCTATCCAATTTACAAACAGATACAGTGAGCTACATTTTACATAACCTCACATCAGAATAAACTATGTTAACAAATCAATTCTTTTATAGAAAATACGGTGTAAGATTAGCTCAACAACTAATCACACCAAATACATTTGCATTAGCTACACTAGAGTTACCTGTTAAATCAATATATCATTATATCACTTATGATGGTGTAGAGTATGGTCCACCTACTGATGATTTTATATTTAGAAATGTAAAGAAACCTATTTATGTAGGACATATAACAGATCTACCTGTAGGATCGAATTTAGGTAATCCTAGAAAGCAAACAATAAACACAACTACTCTTATAAGAGATTATCATAATTCTAATAGACGATTTAAACTATTAAGAAATATTTCTTTAATAGCTAAAGATCCCTATACTTTAATAACATATAACTATTGTTTAATACAAAAACAATATAAATATATTCGTAGTTTCTTTACTGAATATTATAAATGGAAAAATACATTTTCTGCAATATGTCTAAACATAGACACTATTACAAAAGAGTATGATCATAATCACTATTTAGTAATCAATACACCAAAGGTATTACCTAGCTTACAGCAACTCTTATTAGCTAGTAAAATTGATATGACACAATCTTTAATGAAAGTGTTTAATACTAATAATTCATTTATTCTATTAGAAATACTCAAATACATTTCTTTTAATAAGACAGATTCTCTATTTAGTAAAATAGCTGATAATAAAATTCATTTAGTGAATTTTATTTATCAAGAAAATGGTAAGTGGTGTGTACTCAATCTTGGGTATCTTAATTCATTTAAAAAGAATACAGATGCAGAAAATTTTGTAATTACACCTAGTGCTAATTTAGATGAATTACAATTACAGAAAAGATTACTTAAATTTAATATGTCAGTAATGCAGCTCAGAACTGTTACTGCAGATCGATTTCAAGACGATACTGACGAAAAAAAAGAATCGATTCTTAGTGGCAATATAATTGATGATGACGATGATGGTCCTCAAGAATTAAAAGACACTGTAGAAGAAACTGAAGTGCTCAAAGAAGAAGATATAAAAGATGACGCTGTAAGCGATATATCTGATTTATCTGAAGATGAGCTCAAAAAACTCTATGAACAAGAAGATTTAAAATTAGATGAAGAGCTGCAATATCTTAATGATATTGCAGCTAAAAAAGAGATTGAAGTAGAAACTGAAGAAGTAAATATTAATGATGTTATTGATGAACAAGAAAAAGATCTAGGTGATTATATTGTAGATACTTGTGATAAATTAGCAGATGACGGTTTAATATCTGCTGCAGAATTTAAAAGATATAAAAATCTAGCTGGATCATACAGACAACTACTCTCTCCAGATGGTAAGACTACTATAGAAGAATATATAAAAATTGATCCACAATCTTTAATTATTAAAGAGTCACCCAATATGCCAGATAGCAATCAGGTGATAGATAAGACTATGCTTAAATCTAGTCTAATTGATTTTGATAGTAAATATATTACTAATATATTAAGTAAAGATATTACTAATGCTGTAATGAGTGTACAAAAAGCTGGAATAGCAGTAACAGGATATAGAGTAGAAGAAGTAGATGATATCTTAGGAGCATATGAGAATCATACATTAAAAATTGCACCTATTGAAGGAGCACAAAGTGTATTACATTTTAAATTACCTAAGATAGATACAAATGGTACATTTCAATCTAACGGCACACGGTATTCCCTTAGGAAGATGCGTGGCGACCTTCCAATTCGTAAGACTAATTATAATAAAGTAGCACTAACAAGTTACTATGGTAAAGCATTCGTAAATAGAAGTAAGAAAAAAGCAAATGATTATACTTACTGGCTACAAACTGAGATAATGAGAATAGGTTTAGATAAGGAAGATTTATCTATTACTAATATAATACCATCAAACGTGCATGACGGATCTCTAAAACTACCACGGTCATATTCCAGTGCATCAATGTCTTTTAAGAGTTTTGTCTCTAGAGGTTATACATTAAACTTTGATAGAAAAGAAGTACTTAAAACTTATCCTGAGCATGTACTTAAACAATTTGAGACATCTGGCTCTATTGTGATTGGTACTAATAATAATTCTCAGTATTTAATTATGGATAAAAATAATTCAGTGTATACTACAAATGGTGATACAGTTGAATTATTATCTTCATTTGAGGAATTCTTAAATCTTCCATTAAGTGAAGTACCAGTAGACTATTGTGATATTGTAGTGTATGGTAAAGAAGTACCGATGGGTGTAGTATTAGGATATAAGCTAGGTTTAGATAACCTAATGAAAATACTAAATGTAAATCCAAGAAGAGTGCAAGCTGGCTCTAGAATAAATCTTCAAGATAATGAATATGCTATTTATTTTAGTGATGAGACACTAATCTTTACTAGAGATAATGAATTAGCATCTTTAATACTATCTAGCTTTAATCAGTATCACAGAGTAATTAGACAATTTAGTGTATACTCTTTTGATAAAAAAGGTGTATATTTAAATCTATTAGATTCTGCACAATTAGGTGTAAGATATTTAAGAGAAATAGATTTAATGTTTAACATGTTTGTGGATCCTATTACTAGAGATATATTGATAGAGATGAAGGAACCTGTTACATTTCAAGGTCTTTTATTTCGATCATGTCAGATGCTTTGCACTGATGATTATCCAGATGAATTAGATCCAAAGTATATGCGCATTAAAGGGTATGAGAGACTCAGTGGCGCAGTATACACTGAACTAGTACAAGCTATTAGAACTCATAGTGGTAAACTAGGAAAGAAAAATCAAAAGATTGAACTTAACCCTTATGCTATTTGGAGAAGAATTTCAGAGGATCCTTCCAAAGGACAAATATCTGAGATTAATCCAGTTAAAGCATTAAAAGAAATGGAAGCTGTTACTTATGCTGGCAGTGGTGGAAGAAACAAGCGCAGCATGACAGCAAGCACTAGAAGCTATCATAAAAACGATATGGGTACTATATCAGAGTCTACAGTAGACTCTTCTGATGTAGCTATTAATATCTTTACTAGTGCAGACCCTAGGTTTAAATCACTCAGAGGCACCTCTCATGATTATGATTTCAAAAGAGATGGTGCGACATCACTGATGTCTACTAGTGCACTACTAGCACCAGGATCCAACAGAGACGATTAACTTGTAATTTGTATAGTGATAAAATTAATTCTCCTATTATATGACATACATAAAAGGAAAATTAATATGAATGAAAATATTCCTGTAAAAACTATTAATTTATCTGGTTTTTTTGAAATACCAGGTTATAGTAAATATGGAATTACTTTAGATGGTAAAGTCTTTAATAAGCAAAAAAATAAATTTCTAACTGGAAGCGTTAACCCTGCAGGATATACAAATATACGTATTACTGATGACGATGGTATAGTTTTAACTTGGGGACTACATCGCCTATTAGCGTATGTTTTTTTAAATCCAGGAGTAGATATTAATGATTTATTTGTGAACCACATAGATGGTGATAAAACAAATAATAAGTTATATAATCTTGAATGGGTAACGCCTAAAGGAAATGTAGAACACGCAGGCTCCATAGGCATTACAAGCAAATGCATGCCTGTTTCAGTTAGAGATGTTATTACAGGTGATATAAAAGAGTTTCCTAGTATAGTTGAATGTGCTCGCTTTTATGGGTATACAAAAGATACTGTTAATTGGCGTGTTAAGGCAGGTGAGAGAAAAGTATTTCCTGATGGAAGACAATACCGTTTGGGTACTTCATCAAAAATATGGCATAAACCTAATGTTTTAGAAATTAATAAATTAGGAAATGCTTCTAAACAAGTCTTAATGAGAGATGTATTTACAGGTAAAGTAACTGTTTTTGATCAAATAACAGCTTTATCTAAGAGTATATCTGTACCTATGCCGACATTATCGTTATGGTTGAGTTCTGTAAATCAGCCAGTATTACCAGGTTTTATTCAACTGAAATGGGTTTCCGATCCATTGCCTTGGCGTAAGGTGCAAGATCCGTATTTAGAGTTAGCTCAGTATACGGGAAAGACACCAGTGCAAACAATGCACGAATTAAGTAACAAAATTGATACTTTTACATCAGCCGTGGATTGTGCTAAAGCTCGAAATATATCAACTACTATGTTAAATTATAGACTTAAATCTAAAGGAAAAGTAGTATTTTCAGACGGATACAGGTATTCAAAATACCCACTACAAATTACAAACAGTCCCTTTTAATAGTAATATTAAAAGTGCACTTCTTTAATTGCTGGAAACACTCGCTAGACTTATGAACTACAATAGTCACGAAAGTAGATTATGAATGTATAACAATCATAAGGTAGAGTCAATCAGCAGCTAAGCTCCTAAGTACAAATTAAAAGTATATGGAGAAAGTTCAACGACTACCGCGCAAGCGGGTACACTCTAAGTGGAGTGGAAACGGGAAGCTACCTAAAAATATTTTTAGGTAGAAGATATAGTCTGTTCTGTATAGAGATATACAGCGGGTACTGTAACGTACCGGGCTAATTTAACGAATTAGCTGGACATCAAGGGAAAACGTGTTAATTTTATTGGCATACAAAACGAGCACAGCATGGCTTGTGACGGGTATAAACCTGCATTAGTGAGAACAGGTTACGAGAATGTAATTGGACAAAGAACAGATGAATTATTCTGTTATAGTGCAAAGCAGCCTGGTACTGTACAAAAAATAAGTAATGAAGGTATTATAGTAGCATATGAAGATGGATCTGTAGCAGGATACAAAATAGGTAGAATATTCGGTAATGCTGCAGGTCTTACACTACCGCATGAAGTAAAAACAAACCTCAAGTCAGGTGATGTGTTTACTACAGGAGATGCAATATGCTATAATACTGGATTCTTTGAGATAGATATATTTAATCCAAAACGAGTAGTGTATAAAACATCTATTAGTGTAAAGACAGTACTGTGGGAGTCTTCTCAAACACTAGAAGACTCTAGTGCATTATCTACTAGAATAGCAGATAAACTAAAAACAAAAGTAACTAAGATTAAAACAGTCATAGTAAACTTTGATCAAAGTGTATCTAAAATAGTGAGTGAAAAAGATGAGGTGCAATCAGACTCAGTATTGTGTATTGTAGAAGATTCTGTTACATCAAATGCTAAAATGTTTGATGAACAAACAATTGATACATTAAAGAATTTAGGTGCTCAAACACCTAGAGCGCATTGCACTGGTACAGTAGATAAAATTGAAGTCTTTTATTATGGTGATAAAGATGATATGTCTGAATCATTACAAAAATTAATAAAAGAGTATGATAAGAAACTAAAGGAATCTGCTAGTGCTGTAAACAAAACAGTATTTACAGGTAGTGTAGATGGTGGCTTTAGAGTAAATGGTGACTCACTAGTACTCGATACTGTAGCAATACGTTTTTATATTACCCATGATGCTACGGCTAACTCAGGTGATTAACTAATTAAAAATGTATAAACATATATAACTTTTATGTACTAGTTATACAGAAAGATATATAAAAAATGTTTAAACAATTGTTTCTTAATAAAGACTATTCTTTTGATATTAATGGCAATTTTAAATTTAAGAATAATATAATAGAATCAGATGAAGTAATTATTCAAATAGAAATAAATAATGTTAATTATAAACTTAGTAAAATATGGTTAGGGTTAATCTCCCATTATGAAGTTGAATTATCATTTGAGCAAATACGTAAAATAACATTTATTGAATGTTTATCTAACGTCATTAAACTTAAATGTAAAAATTTAATGATAATAGAAAGACCTATTATCATCGATAATGGTTTTAGAGTGATACCTGGTTTTACTCATTTTGCTATTAACAAAAATGGAGCAGTTATATCTCTAAACAAAAGAAGATATCTGCATCATGTATTTATAAATGCTTACGGCTATCCGACAGTGAATATGTATGATGCAGATAAAGGAAACTGGAGACCTGTTACTATTCATTTATTATTGGCTAGAGCATTTATCTTGAATAATGATCCATCAGAAAAGTTTTTTGTTAATCATAAAGACTGTAATAAATTAAATTACAAACTATGTAACTTGGAATTGGTAACATCTTACGAAAATATAACTCATGCTTTTAGTAGTGGTTTAAGAAAAGATAATATTCGATGTATGATTAGGGATTGCATTACAAAAGAAATAACATTTTTCTCTTCTATAGGTAATGCACTCAGTAGCATCGAATTTAAATCTAAAAGTGTACCGCTTTTTAAAAAATTTAATGGAATAGTAATACCACATCTATTAAAAAATAGATATGAAATAAAGCACATTAATGATAAAAGCGACTGGTACTATACTACTGAAGAAAGAATTAATAATAATAACTGTAATGTTGGACCTTACCAGGCAAAAAACATAAAAACTAATATTATATTAGAAGAAAATACAATACGAAATTTATCGTTTAAAACAGGTGTAAGTAAAATTACTATAGAATCTGCAATTAAACATAGTAAATTTAAAGTATATAACGATTATTTATTTAGAACAAAAAGTGAATTAGAATGGCCAGATACATTTAGTATTGCAACTTTTGATAAACCTAGAAGTTTCATAATTGTAAATGTAAATACTGGTGAAGAAATAAAATTTAATAGTTCTACAAAATTAAGACGTTATACTGGTATTGATAAAAAAACTCTTAAAAATAGATTGCAATCAAATAAACAATATAAAGAATGGATAATAAAAGAAATTTTTTAATTAATAGTCCTTTTAACTAGTAATAGTTAAAAAGTTTTCTCCTTAATTGCTGGAAACTCTTGCTAGACTAACACACTAAAGCGGATAGTGAAAACTAATACGTTATGTTTAAATAGTGTTAGGTAGAGACAATCAGCAGCCAAGACCTTTTAAAATGGGTAAGGTTCAACGACTAATCCTTAACCAGGATGTAGGATTTTAGTAAATCCGAAATAGGAGATATCCTAAAAATAAATAATTTATTTTTAGGATAAAGATATAGTCTGGTCTATATGGAGACATATAGCTGCGCGTAATGGTGCGGGATTAGGACTCACGCCCCTAATCGAACACAAACGAAATTCGTGTTTGCTAATCAAATGAAGAGTGTAACAGGATCAATTTTAGAGAAAGATTATGTCACTGAATCTGGTGAGGTAATTGATGCTATTTTTGGTGCTAAAAGTCTATTTGATCGTATTGTAGTGAGTCCTTTTATTATAGGTACTACTTCTACCTTACTTAAAATTTTAAGTAAGAAAGCAGTAAGTATATATAGAGGCTGACAAAATTGGTCACTATTGTTTAAGCAATATTTATTTGCTTACTCAGTAGTGACCAATATTCTGAATGGATTAATAAAATTACCATATAAAACTGAAGGACATTTAAACAAAATGAAAACATTATCCGAGCATACTGTTATTACTGTCAGTAATGCAATTGAACTAGCTGCACAAGTACTCAACCGTGTAGCAGGCGAAGAGGTAGCAGATACTATTAATGGCACCAAAATCAATCAAAGTGCATTGCATGAGATTGTATCGAGTCAAATTAATAAGAATCTAAATGTCAACTTTAGACAAGGTGCATAAGTAAATGATCACTCAATCAGCAGCCACAGCAGCTATTTCATTAGCACAGGAATTTGATCGCAAGGGTTTATTTTTACAAGCAAATCCTGGTACACCACTAGACTGTTTAAATACAGCTCTAAAGTTTACTATTGTAGATAGAGATAAATTCCAAGAATATACTCCTAATCCAAATGACGTATCATTAATGAGTACAGGATGGGATACATCTAATGCTAGTAATGAGCATAATAAATCTCTAGAAGAATTATCTCTAGATATTGCAAAATATGTAAGAGATCATCTTAACTTTGCAAAAAATAAAGTAAGACCAATAATTCAATTATTAGTAGAAGAAGTATCTGCTCGTATACAAGAAATACCAGCAGATGTACAATTTTCACGTCAAATTATAATTGATGATCTACCAGCACCTATGCTAGATGCTGGTATTGCAGAGAGTATTAATGAATATAAAGATATTGATTATATTGCAATATCGAGCTACATTTCTTTAAACGGATTATCAGCTCAAGAAATTAAAGAATTAATAAAAACTAATACTAGTGTAGATACTGCTATAGAAGAATGGTTTTCTAAAATCGGTGACAATTTTATAGAACAAGTTTGGAATGGTGTATTTACTTCTACACTAGGTGCTACTCGTTTTGAAGACTTAACACGCCATAGTGAAACTGCAAAAGATGCAGCATTATTAGTATATTTATTGTGTCTTCGTTTATTTGATAATCCACCTGAAGGCACTAATATCAGTTTATCAAAATACAATGAATATATATCAGAACTCAGAAATCAAGCAGCACTGCGTTTGATATATGCATATTCAGAAAACACTCGCTTTAATGCTACTGGACTGCTTATTAAGAAATATGATAATAAGTCTATTACAGTAGTAGGTGAAGTATACAGAAAATGGATAGAAAATGGTGGCACTGATTTAATATTATTTGGTAATATTTTAAATACTAGACCAGCTACATTTGTAAGTGATATTAATGAGCAAAAAACATTATTTACAGATATGGCACTGCGTCAAAATTATGTTTTGACGGCAGCACATAGAAATCAAAGATTTGTGCAATATAAAGAAATATTACAATTTAGTGCAATAAAAATAATTGGAGATCATTTCCAAGAATGTTATTCTCATCTAAGAGATGATTCTGCAATAGACACTAATATACCTGAGTATATTGAATTTGGTAAAAAGGTACCTGAATTTATAGACAGAATAGAAGAGTCTAATTTTAAAAATATATGGAAACTATGCCAAAATCTAGTATGCTCTTGTGTGTTTTATTATACTGATTCAGAAAAGATTTTAGATGGAATTGAGAAAGCTTGTGAAATCAATCCAGAGATTGAAGTAAGAGAAGCTGCACTACTTTCAACAATTAGCTATATTACTGACTATATATGTGATCAGATTACAGTTAAAAAATTGTAATACTTTTCATTGTTAGCATAATACCTACACCTAATAATGGGTGTAGGTATTATGACGTAAAAATGATAGTATACGCTTTAATGTTATGCTTAAAAGGAGTATTATAGTGGAGTTTAACTCATTAATTAGAGATGCATCAAAAATTCATGATGCATTAGAAGAAATAGAATTAGATGGCAGTGTAGTGGCAAAGAGAGAAGTAAAGATTTATATTCCTACTAGGTTTGCAGATAAGGATTTAGCTTATATAGGAGTGCAAACATACATAGTAGGCATATATGCAATTACAGTAGACGATATGTTTTTTCTTATGAACCTGGTAATTGTAGATGGGCCACACACGAGGAACAATGTAATAATACAAGGAATAATATAAATATTCTTTATAATGATAAGCAATACACAGCTGCTCAATTAGCTAGAGAAAAAGAAATGAAGCCATACACTATCGTTAGCAGATTGAGACTTGGTTGGTCTACTGAAGATGCTATTACAAAACCAATTAGAACTTTCACCAAAGGTATATAATGGATATTTCAAAATTAATAAGAAATCCTAGTAAAATAATAGAATGTCTTATAGAAACTATTGATGATAGAGTGGTTACATCTAAAGAGCTTAAAATTAGTATACCGACTAGATTTATAGACCGCGAGTTGGCTTACATAGGAGTGCAAACACACATAGTAGGCATTTGTGGTCTTATATTAGACGATATGTTTTATGCAACTATGAACATTCTTGCGATGATTAATATTGAGCCATCTGAAACAAATAGAATTAAAATCGATAATGATCAGTATTTTGAATTTGTCTTTAAACCAGGATCCACTGTGTTTAAATCTACTAATTTAATTAAGTCAGATCTTTTACCTTATAAGATATATGATGAGATATTATCTAATGGAAATGTTCCATGGTTTATGTCATATGAAGATGTAGGTAAATTATTTGATACAGCAGTGTATCATGCAGGTGCTAATATTGGTGAAAATAAGGAAGTCACTGAACTTATTGCTTCACTTGTAAGTAGAGATCCTATTGACAAGACTAAATACTTTAGAGTGACTATTGATAGTCTTGATGATTTAAAGAAAAAGAAACCAGTATTTATAGGACTGAAAAATGTAGTATATTCTGCTACAAATACAGTAAATAGATTAGGTGGATCTTACTTCTCACAAGGTGTAGTAGCATCACTAGTTAACCCTGCCGTACGAGAAGAAAAAATAGAACTAATCTTAAAATCTTAGTATAGATTTTAAATAATTATTACTTCAATTAAATTTATTTTAAGGAACAAATTATGGCAAAAGCTAATATTTTCGAGATAGCATTAGAAAATCTAGAAGATATGGATCAATATGATAATATTGATTTTCTAGACCCTAATCAATTTGATGGTCTAGACCAAATAGGACTAGATTATGAAGAGTCTAATAATATCAATTTACTTAGTCAAGAGATTGAACAATCTTTAATGCTAGTAGGCACATTTATTGATATCAATAATAATATCGCAGAGAGCCGCCCATTAGACTTAACACAAGCAAATGTAGTCACTGCTGCAGTAGAAGCACTATCGAATAAAAT
>JFJP01001224.1_pt1 | contig 20603 bp, 19 predicted proteins | sample 431651 | NCBI WGS metagenome assembly JFJP01 (sample SAMN02602958, study PRJNA72255) | Microbial mat metagenome, whole genome shotgun sequencing project. | biome: fresh water; feature: sink hole; material: water; isolation source: purple microbial (photo- and chemosynthetic) mats found in...
CTCGGGTCAATATAGTCCAATAAAATTGGACTATTTTCATACTATCCCGAATTTTCGGGACAAGTAATCGGCATTATACCTCATGCTATTGGACTATTTTATAAATATTAATGGTATAAGTTCTTTTTATAAAAAACCCAAAATTGAAAACTATAATTAAATTCAATTTTGGGTAATATTATTAAATTAAATTTAGTTTTTAATCTTCATCTTCTTCTCCGCCAGGAGTTTCCGTTGGCAATGCTCCAGTGGTTGAAGTAGCGTTTGCTCTAATTTCGGTATGACGAACTTCACCGCCAGTGGTTCCGGTTTGTTTTCCTAAAAAGATTCCAACAGCAGCAATAATCAACGCTAAAAAAGAAACTAATTTTGCTTGAGAAAGTTTTTTGAAATTAGCAACTAATCCAGCAATGGAAACTACACCTAAAATGTATAGAACTATTGCTAATTTTTCAGCCATTTCTTCGTGTTCATGAATTACTGCATCGGTAACTGAAGGCAATTTTTCAGCAATTTCTTCTGCGCCTTCACCTGTTGTCATACTTGCAAAAGCAAAAATGGCTCCTACAATAAATAAACAATAAGCGGTGTTTTTGACCGAATCATTTTTAAAAATAATTCCTGCAATTAATACTCCAAAACCAAGAATAATTCCAATAATTGGAAAATGGTTTACAACCATGTGCAAATGTGCGTCGTTCATAATTTAATTTTTTTAAAGTTTGTATTTAGTTCTATTGGTTAGTCTAAAGATAGTCTTTTTTAAAAATTTAATATTGTAAAATTCTGTAAATAAATTGTATAGTTCACTTATATTTTTAAACTCTAACTCCAAAGATATAACCTACCAATGCCGATAATACCATTGCAATTGTACCCCAAATGGTTATGCGAAAAATTGCTTTTTTAACACTAGAACCACCTGTTTTTGCGGCTATATTTCCCAAAATTATTAGAAAAAATATAGTGAAAGCATAGAGCCAATATTCCATATTTTTTAAAGGTGCAAAAAGAACCACCAGTAATGGCAAAAAGCCACCAACAGTAAAAGCAGCACCAGATGAAATAGCCGCTTGAATAGGATTGGCTTGGCTTATTTCATTGATTCCTAATTCATCTCTAATATGTGCACCTAATGCATCATTCTCAGTCAATTCAATAGCTACTTGCAAAGCGGTTTCTTTTTTCAATCCTCTTTTTTCGTAAATTTGAGCCAATATCGCTAACTCTTCATCGGGCATTTCTGCAAGTTCTTGCATTTCTCTTTCAATATCTGCTTTTTCGGTATCGGTTTGTGAACTTACCGAAACATATTCTCCTGCTGCCATCGATAATGCACCAGCAACAAGTCCGGCTACGGTGGCTAATAAAATTGGTTCTCTTGTTGAGCTAGCCGTAGCAACCCCAATGGCAAGACTTGAAATAGATATTATTCCATCATTTGCACCTAAAACTGCCGCTCTCAACCAATTACTTCTGTGTATGTAATGATTGTCTAAATAATTATCTATTGTTATTGCTTCTTTTTCTTTTTTAGATTTAATCATCTTTAATATGTTTAAATAATGGATTAATAATTATTCAGTAATTTCATTTTAGTTAATAATATCAAAAACACCTTTGGTCAATAGTTTTGAATTAACATTAACTTCATCATTTGGAAGAATTTCAACAAAATTTTCTGATGAAGTGCCTTTTTGAACCTGCACCTTTTCAAAGGAATATCCTTTATCATCTAGCTTCTTTAATAAAAGTACGAAATATTTCTGATTTTCAAAGATTAAAGCTTCTTTTGGAATGGCTAATCCTTTTTTAGTATCGGTAATGATTTGAGATTCTACAAACATACCTGTCAATAATCTTTGTTTGATGGCGTCATCCAAATGTCCATGAACATTGATGGTTCGGTCATTTCCCTCAATAGATTTTCCTACCAAATGCACATCTGCATCAAAAATTTCCTTAGAGGCCTCTGGAACAGTAAATTTTATTTTTTGATCTACTTTAATTTTCAATATATCCTTTTCAAAAACAGCTAATTCTAAATGCAAATGACTTGTGTCAACAATTTCTAAAATTACATCTGAAGCAGCAATATACATTCCAACATTAGCATTCATAATCACTATATCTCCAGAAATTGGTGAAAAAATTGTAACAACCGAGGTCAATTTTCCTTTTTCAACATTACTCGGATTGATGTTTAGCAAAAGTAATTTAGCTCTCAAACTTTGATACATTCCTTTGGCTCTTCTATAATCACTTTCTGCCTTTAGGTAGTTTTTTTGAGAAGTAATTTTCTCATCATATAGTGTTTTTTGTCTTTCAAATTCCGATTTTAAATAAGTAATTTGTTCAGCAACTTCAAGATACTCTTTCTGAATATCAAGAAATTCTGTATTTTCCATAGTCAAGAGTGGCTGTCCTTTTACAACTTTATTTCCAACCAAAAGACTTGTAGCTTTTACATATCCACCAATGAAAGAAGTAATTTTAGCTCTATTTTGTGGCGGAACATCTATTCTACCTGAGGCTTTTACAGTAACATCAAAATCTTGTGCTACTGGAGTTCCAACCTCCATTGCCATAGTTTTAAATTGATTGGTAGAGATTACAGTTAAACCATCATTTTTATCAGTAGGAACTTCTGTTTTGACATCTTTACATGAAATTAGTAAAGAAGTTGCTGCAAGTATATATAGTATTTTTTTCATCGTAAATTAGTAATTAAGGTAGTATAAATCAAATTGGGTTTTGTTGTATTGTAACACGTTTTCAAGATAATCAACCTGAATTGATGTGGCATTTTCTAAAGAGTTAATATATTGAAAAAAATCTATTTCACCATGTTTATAGCTCATTTCAGCAACTTTTATAATTTCTTTAGCCAATTTTTCTCCGTATTCTTTATAGTATTTTATTCCTTCTTCATGTTTAAGTAACTCACTTTTCTTTTGTGAGATAAACGTATCAATTTTAGTTTGCTCGCTCTGTTTTTGTTGTTCCCAACTTTGTAATTCTAAACGGGCAACATTAATTTTAGCTTTTGTACCTCCAAATAAAATTGGAACCGATAAACCTACTTGAAAGCCATACAATGATTGCGATAAACCATTATTTGTTCCTTGAAAATACTCTATATTTATATCGGGCAAATACTGTTGTTTTTGAAGCTTAGTATTCGATTCAAATGTTTTAGTAATATTCTCAAAATAAGTATTATATATATATTTATTTGAACCATCATTCAAAGTATTGTTTGGGATTAATTTTTCATTTTTAATAATCGTTTTTTCATCCGATTGTAGTAATCCTTTTAGCATTTCATAATTAGCCAATTTGTCTTTTTGAATTTGCGCTAATTTGGTTCTAATTTGTCTAAACTTGCTTTGAGCCGTTATTTTTTCAAGATAATTAGTTTCTCCCAATTCAAATCGTCTGTCGCTTGCTTTTGAAAAATTTTGATACAAACTGTCTAGATATTTGAATAATTTTTCCTGATTTTGATAATAGACAATATGATTATAAACTTTTGCTACTTCATTAGACAATCTATTTTTTATGATTTCAAAATTTGATTTTTCTCTTTCATATTCAGCCGAATATAATTTTTTTTGAGCACTATAAACCGTTGGAAATAAAAATCGTTGTTGTACTCCGAGTACTTTTAAAGGTAAATTATTTAAAGCCAAATTATTTTGATCATAGCTGTAATAAACATTTGTTTTATCAAACGAGTAAGCCGATTTAATGTTTGCCTTTGATTTATCAATTTGCAACTGTGCCGCTTTGATTGATTTATTTTTTTGATGTGCTTTAACAATTAAACTATCTAATTCAGGAGTATTATTTTGTGAAAATGCTACTGATGAACTCAATAGTAACAAAATAATTGTAGCATTGGTATGAATTTTAAACTTAGCTTTTTTACCTTCTTTTTTGTCTAAAAGTTTATACAAAATTGGAAGTACAATCATGGTCAAAATGGTTGCTGTAAACAATCCACCAATAACAACTGTAGCTAACGGACGTTGCACCTCTGCTCCTGCTGATGACGAAATTGCCATGGGCAAAAATCCTAAAGCTGCCGCAGCGGCTGTTAGTAAAACTGGACGTAATCTATCGGTTGTACCTTTCAAAATTAGTTCGTTTATGTTTTTCATTCCTTGATGTTTTAGTTCTTTAAAATGTTCAATAAGTACAATTCCGTTAAGGACTGCGATTCCGAAAAGTGCTATAAATCCAACACCTGCCGAAATACTAAAGGGTAAATCACGAATCCAAAGAAACAATATTCCACCCACCGCTGAAAGTGGAATTGCAGAGTAAACCATCAAAGCTTCTTTCACCGAACCAAAGGCAAAATACAACAAAATAAAAATTAAAAATAAAGCAATTGGAACAGCTATCAATAAACGCGCTTTAGCACTTTGAAGATTTTCAAATTGTCCTCCATAAGTTACATAATAGCCTTCTGGTAATTTTATTTTTTCATTTACAATTTTTTGAACATCAGTTACAACACTTTGCAAATCGCGGTTTCTAACGTTGATTCCCACAACAATTCTTCTGCGAGTATTGTCTCTTGAAATTTTTGCAGGACCTTCTGTATATTCAATTTGTGCCAATTCTTGAAGCGGAATTTGCTCACCATTTGGAGTTGGAACATAAAGATTTCTCAAATTTTCAATATCTTGACGGTTGGTTTTATCTAAACGAATTACCATATCAAAACGTTTTTCACCTTCAAAGACTGTTCCAACCGTTTTTCCTGCAAAACCTAGAGCTATCATTTCATTCAAGTCGGCAATATTCAATCCGTAACGTGCAATTTTTGAACGATTATAAACTACACTCATTTGAGGTAAACCTTCAGTTTTCTCAATAATAATATCGGAAGCACCTTCTACATCGGCAATGGCATATTTTATTTGTTGGGCTCTTTTTGCTAATACATTCAAATCTTCTCCAAAAATTTTGATAGCAACATCACTTCTTGTTCCTGAGATTAATTCGTTGAATCGCATTTCTATAGGTTGTGTAAATTCGATTTCCATGTTTGGAATTTGCTTTTCTATCTCGATTTTAATTTTATCGGCCAATTCATCTTTTGAATCTGCTGAAACCCAATCCCCTTTTGGTTTTAGTTTCACAATAATATCTGATTCTTCCATACTCATTGGGTCGGTTGGCACTTCGGCAGCACCAATTCTACTAACAACTTGCGTTACTTCTGGGAAATTTTTTAAAATAATCTTTTCAATTTTGGTAGTAGTTTCTATTGTTTTGGTCAGCGATGTACCAGTTTTTAAAACCGGTTGAATTACAAAATCACCTTCGTCTAAAGTTGGAATAAACTCGCCTCCCATTGTTGTAAAAAGTACAATTGCAAAAACTAATAACGATATGGCACCATAAATAACTTTTTTAGTATTACTTAAAGCCCAAGTAATTACTGGCAAATACCACGAATTCATTTTGGTTATTAATCGAGAAGAAAAAGAATTTGGATTTTCTTCTTTAGGTTTTAAAAACAGTGAAGAAACTACAGGAACATACGTAAAACAAAGCAACATTGCTCCTACTAATGCAAAACTAAATGTCATTGCCATTGGTTTAAACATTTTTCCCTCAACACCAGATAATGATAGAATTGGGATAAAAACAATTAGAATAATCAACTGACCAAAAACAGCAGAATTCATCATTTTAGAAGCACTTTTATAAGTGATTTCGTCAATTTGAATTTGTCTATCTTCTTTAGATAAATTTACTAAATGTTTGGATTTATGAGCTATTTGAAAAGCAATGAACTCTACAATAATTACGGCTCCATCAATTATGATTCCGAAATCGATTGCTCCTAAACTCATTAGGTTAGCGTCAATTCCGAAGATGTTCATAAAGGAAATTGCAAATAACAAACAGAGCGGAATAACTGATGCAACCACCAGTCCTGAACGCCAATTTCCTAACAAAAGAACGACTACAAAAATTACTATTAAACAACCTAAAATAAGATTTTCAGCAACAGTAAAGGTGGTTTTTCCAACTAATTCACTTCGTTCTAAAAACGGATTGATATAAACGCCTTTGGGTAATGTTTTTTCGATTTCTGCAACTCTTGCTTTTACATCACCAATTACTTGCTTGGAGTTTCCTCCTTTTAGCATCATTACTTGTCCAAGTACCTTCTCTCCTTCTCCATTTCCGGTGATTGCTCCAAAACGATTGGCACTTCCAAAACCTATTTGTGCTACATCTTTCACATAAATTGGAACTCCGTTATCATTTTTAACAACAATATTCTCAATATCTTCAAGCGATTTTACTTTTCCTTCGCCACGAATAAAATAACTTTGATTTACTTTTTCAATATAAGCGCCACCAGCAATACTGTTATTGTTTTCTAAAGCATTAAAAACATCAATTGTTGAAATATTCATCGCTTTTAATTTGGATGAATTTATGGCAACTTCATATTGTTTCAAATAGCCACCCCAAGTATTTATTTCTACAACACCCTTTATTCCTGATAGTTGACGCTTTACAACCCAATCTTGAATGGTTCTTAAATCGGTTACAGAATATTGGTTTTTATATTCGGGTTTAACATCTAAAACATATTGATAAATCTCACCCAAACCAGTGGTAATTGGTCCCATTTCTGGAGTTCCAAAGCCTTGTGGAATTTTTTCTGAAGCCGTTTTTATTTTTTCGGCTATTAATTGTCTTGGAAGATACGAACCCATACCGTCATCAAAAACGATGGTTACAACTGAAAGTCCGAATTTTGAAATAGAACGAATTTCTTTTACTCCAGGCAAGTTTGCCATTTCTATTTCTACAGGATAAGTGATGAACTGTTCAATGTCTTGTGTAGAAAGATTTCTAGAAGTTGTAATTACTTGAACCTGATTATTAGTAACATCTGGAACCGCTCCAATTGAAATTTGGAACACAGAATATATTCCGAATCCGAAAATTCCTAGAGTAAGCAATAAAACTATTAGTTTATTTTTTAAGCTAAAAGCAATTATTTTTTCGAGCATTTTATGTTGATTTTCTTCTTACAAAGATAAGCAATACAAAAAAAAGAAAACTTAGTATCAACTTAATATCAAATTAGGAAATTCTTAAATTTATAGAGGTTCCTTTAGATTTTTGGCTAGTAACAGATAATTCAATAGATAATAAATCGCAAAGCCTTTTAACTATTGATAATCCCAACCCTGTTCCTTTAATTTCTGGATGATTAGAAACATTTGAACGATAAAAAGAATTGAATATTTTTTCTAAATCCTCGGCTACAATTCCAATACCATTATCTGAAATGTTGCAATAAACCGTTTCTTTATCTTTTTTCAATACAATGTCAATTATACCGCTTTTATTGCTATACTTTATTGCATTAGATAAAATATTGCTTAAAATTATTGAAACTAAATAAGTATCTGATTTAATATAAAAATCTTCGTTGAAGCTGGTTTTTATTAGCAATTCTTTTTCTTTAATCTTCTCTGAAAATCTTGCAATTGAATCTAATAGCAATGAATTGAGATAAACTTGTTCATTTCTAATATTTTGCTTTTGATTTTCAAAACGGGCCAACAATAACAATTGATCTACAAGATTGTTTAATCTATCAACTTCATGAATACAGAAATTTATTTTCTCCTCATATTCTTGCTTTTCTCTAGGTTTTCTTATTAAAACTTCCATAGTTCCTTTTATTATCGCTAAAGGTGTTCGAAGTTCATGAGAGGCATCTGAGGTAAATTGTTTTTCACGCTCAATAGCATTTTCTATTCTATCTAAAAGGTTATTTATCGTTTCTGAAAGTGTATATAATTCGTCTTTGTTGTTAGGAAGTTCAATTCTTGATTTTAAATTATCTCGTGTTATGGTACTAGAAGTTTCGATAATTGAGGTTACAGGCTTAATACTTCTGCCTGCAATTAATCTTGCAATTAGAAATAAAACAACCAAAATCAATGGAAAAGCAATTAGAAGTATGTTTTTTAAATTAGTCAAAATCATAGTTGCATCATCAAGTGACATTGCTACTATAACGTGACCAATTATTTTATGATCATCTACAAGCGGAACTTGAATTTGCCTAATTGGTTTATTATTTAAATAAGTATCAACAAGAACGTTGTCTTTGTCAATACCATTTAATTTTAGTAAAATCCCTTTAAGATTGGGTGATTTATCAATTATCTGATTATTGAAGTCGTGAAATTGAACAAAAACCGGATTAACATCAACGGTATTGTGTTCTCTAGCTCGCCATTGATCAACTTGTATTAAATAGGTATCGTTTCTGTCAATTTCAATTTCAACAAGATGCTTTTTTACTTCATCATTTATATCGTCATTTATATGATTGTCAACACTATAGTAAATTACTTGATAAATAACTATAAACACAAAGGCTATAAGCAGCGCAGTGCTCATGATGTAATTGAAAGCAATCCTATTTCTAAAGGAGAATGTAAACATAGTTAGTTTATGTCATTGGCAATATAGCCAACGCCTCTTATTGTTTTGATGCAATCATTCTCTTTACTCAAATTAAGTTTTTTTCTAATGGCATTCATAAAAACATCTATTACTCCGGTGTCGTACTCGAAATGAATGTCCCAAACATCTTCAATGATTTGAACTCTTGTACAAACATTACCTTTATTTTTTATAAGATAAACCAATAATTCAAATTCTCTTTGTGTTAGAGATACTTCTTTATCATCTACAAAAACTTGATATTTACTTAAATCAACTTTGATATTTGACAATGTTAATTGTTTGTCTTCGTCTATAGTTCTAAAATGAATTTTTATTCTTTCTAACAGTTCTTCAAAACTAAAAGGTTTTTTAATATAATCATTAGCACCCGATTTTAATCCTTCGATAGTTTCTTGAATAGTATCTTTAGCCGTTAGAAAAATAATTGGAGTTTTGGAATCTGTTTTTCTAAACTCTTTGCAAACCTCGATACCATTCATTTTTGGTAGCATCCAGTCTAGCAATATTAAATTTGGTTTATTTGTTAATGCCATGTTTAATCCTAATAAACCATCTGATGCTACAAGCACATCATATCCTTCTTCTTCTAAACCTTGTTTTAGAAAATCTGAAATACCTTTTTCGTCTTCAACTATTAAAATTTGCATAGTATTATTGCATTACAAATTTGAATCCTAAACTAGCAATATTAGAGCTTAAACCATCACTTCTATCGTAATGATTAAATCTAAAATCAATATTTTTTAAACCAAATTTCCAAATTTTTGAACTTGTAAAAATATCAGTATAAGATATTCCTACGCCGTATTGATTGGCGTTGAAAGTAGACAAATCATAATCTGAAGTGTAAAATTCTTCTGTTGATAAATGTTTTTCAAAAGGTGCAAAATATTTAGATTGTGTTTGTGTATAATAGCGATATATTGGTGATAGAGTGAATTTATCTGTCAACTTAATGGGTACTTCAATAGATGCTGTGTGTGCTGTAATATCCCAATTATCTGTATAATATCTGTAATAGGTTCTAACAATAAATGTTTCATTGATATAGTAATTCCAACGCAAACCAATAGGTAATTTGAAACGGGTATTAGGTAAACGTTCAATATCATCTGCTAATCTGTAAACACTTAGATTATTTGGGTTTTCATAATTAGGAATTGCATTCGCATCTCCTACATAGTAATTGGGCTTATCAGCAAAATAAATTCGGTGATAAGGAGTAGATAGCATTCCTTCTTGTCTTAGAATATCAAAGAAAATAGAAACTTGTGATTTTTTAGTTAACACCTGTGAAAAACCAACAGAAACAGAGTAGGAATTACGTGCTGTTGAATTCCACATTTTAAATTTACTGGGTAAATAGTTGGTTGATATGTTTTTATTTTCATCCCAAACGGTAACTCCACTAAAAAAGCCATTATTTTGAAAGTTAGCACCATAAAGTCCATATTGGTGCAATTCAGTTGGGTAAATTGGACGCCATTGGTCTAAATAAGCATTTACTTTTAAGGAAACTTCCGAGTTTTTATCATTAAAAAGTTTAGCGAATCCGCCACCAAAACCAATCGATGTGTAATCATATTCATTAGAAAAAGCCAAATCTGAATTCCAAATAAAATTTCTAGAATCACTGCTATGACTGTAATTTACAACAGCAGAAGCCAAGACATCTTGAGCAGAAGCACCCGAAGATGCTTGCCATGGTGTTCCTATGGGTGCACTAGCTGTGGGTGCATAATTTTCATTGGTTTTATTGGCTGGTCGATCATCGTCATCACCACCGCCAGAAGCACCCGATTTATTAAAAGGATTAATATTACTAGAAGAGGCAGACGTATAGGCAGAAAGCCCAACATCAATAGTAAGTACATCATCATCATTCATTGGAATTGCTATAACGATATTAGAAGCAATATCAGTCAGTTTTTCTGATCCCATTCCACCAGAAACAGAAGAATGAACTCCTTTTTGATTGTAATAACTAGCCAAAAAATCGACTTCTGTTGACTCTAATACTCGTTTTTTGAATACTATTGTTGTATCTTTCTCTTGAGAAAATCCCAAACTTGATATAAGTAAGGTAAGTGATAATAATAATCTATATCGCATTTTAATTTTGTATTAATGTATTATAGTGCTGCTTATTGCAATGTTATTCTCCCATCTCCCATCTTCCCTCTTCCATCTTCCATCTCCCATCTCCCATCTTCCAACTCAATTACATCCACAACCTCCACCCGATTTTCCGCCATTGGCTCCTGCAGCGGCTTCTCTATATACTTGAAAAGCAGTTTCATATCGTTCTGTAGATTTTGCTGTAAGTTTCATTTCTGTACTATTAACTTTAGCTTTTTCATATTGCTTTACCGTATTACACGATTGTAAAACAAGTATCGAAAAAACTACTAATGTTATTTTCTTAAACATGGCGTAATTAATTAAGATTTATATTTTTGAATATCAATTCCTTTTGATGTATGTATTTTACCTTTATCATCGACTATGATACATTCTATTCCTTTAAGTTGATTCACTAAATCCAATCCAACATCAATTCCTAATACAAAAATTCCTGTTGCTAATGCGTCGGCTATTTCTGTTTGCTTTGCAAATACAGACACACTGACAATTCCTGTCGCTGGATAACCCGTTCGAGGATCAATAATGTGGGAATATCTAATACCGTTGAACATTACAAACTTTTCGTAGCTTCCTGAAGTTTCTACTGCATTATCTTCTAGAGGAAATGTAGCAAAAACTTTATTTTTATTCATTGGATTAACAATACCAATAGTCCATGGTTTACCATCTATTTGTTTTCCCCAAGTATTTATATCTCCAGAAACATTTACAATTCCAGATTGACATCCTTCTTTTTGCAAAAGTGCTTTTACTTTATCGGCAATATATCCTTGACCAATTCCGCCTAAGCCCAGTTTCATTCCTTTTTGTTCTAAGAAAATAGTTTTGGATGAATCATTCATTATGATTTTTTCGTAGCCAATCTTTTCAACAGAACTTTTAATAGCTTCTTTAGTTGGCATTTCTTTCATGCTTCCATCAAACTTCCATATTTTATCCATAGAAGCATACGAAATATCAAAAGCTCCATTGGTTAATTTAGAAATTTTATTAGCTCTAGTAACCAATTGAAAAACTTCATCATCAACTTTAACAGGATTGATTCCTGCATTTTTATTGACTTCAGAAATTTGCGTGGTAGGAATCCAATCTGAAATTAAATTTTCTATTCTTTTTACTTCAGCAATAGCTTTATCTATATAAAAATTAGCTTGCGCAGTATCTTTAGCAACTACCGTAATTTCAAACGGACTGCCTAGCATAGACAACTTTCTCTTGTGAACAAGTTGTCCAAAAGTTGTCAGTGAAAAAAGTGCCAAAAAAATTAATAAAAAGTGTCTCATTATTTATTCAATGAATCTAACAATTTGATATATTCTTCTGCAGAAATATTTTTAAATCCAGTCATTCCAATTACTTTGCCCAATTTATCTAAAAGCACAACTAATGGAAAATTTCCCTCTTTATTATACTTTTCAGATAGTTTTTTATTTCGTTCTGCCACATCAGCTGGCAATTGATTTGCTCTTTTGTTTGGAAAATCAGCTCTTAACAAGACTAATTTTTTATCTGCATAATCTTTAAAAGATTCCGATTTCCAGACTACTTTTTCAAGTTTTATACATGGAGCACACCAATCAGAACCTGAAAAGACTAATAATATGTTTTTATTTTCTTTAGCTGCAGTTGCTTTAGCTTCTTCTATATTGGTTTTCCAATCTTGAGAGTAACCAAAGATTCCAATCAATAACGCTACTATAATTAAAACTTTCTTCATACAATTTTATTTTATGGATACAATTTACGATTATTATTCAAAATCATAACGCAAAGTTATAAATAATATTTGCAGTCCATTTTAGATTAGAGGTTTCTTAAGCTAATTTTAATCTTAAGCCAAACTTAAGTAAATACTAAGTTATCCTTAATCAAATTGAAAAATAGTAGAAATAAATTTGTGAAAACTGTTTACTATGCAATTATTTAAAAAGCATTCACCTTTTATACATCTTGCCCTATTTTATTTTTTTGTCGGAATCATTACAAGATTGGTTTTATTATTTCATCCCATTACACAAACAAATTTTTCATTTATCGATGTTGTTAAAATATTTTCTTTGGGATTCTTATTTGATGTATTTATTTTTATAATAACAAGTTTTTTTCTCTGGATTTATTTATTGTTTTTATCCAATTCAAAATTTCAAAAACCGTGGGGTTATATCGTTTTTGGATTGATGATTTTGCTATTACTTTACTTGCTTTCTGGCAAATCTATTTTGCATGAATATGGCGGCTCACTGCCCGAAATTGGTATTGCTTTGGTTTCTTTAAAAACAATTTTGTTTGGGTTGATGTTGTTTTTGCCAAAAGATAGAAGTAATATTAGATTGATTTTATACTCAATTACCATTTTTATTTTTGTTTTAATAATTATTCAAAATGCTATCAGTGAATACTTTTTTTGGAATGAATTTGGCGTTAGATACAACTTTATTGCTGTAGATTATCTAGTTTATACCAATGAAGTAATCAAAAATATTATGGAATCATATCCTATTATTCCTTTGTTTACAGGAGTTGGTTTAGCGACTTTATTTGTGACTTTTATTATTGTAAAACGTTCTAAAGCATTTTTAAACAAATTGCCTTCATTTACTGAAAAAATTAAATCTACTCTTTTATATTCATTATTTTTTGTTGCATCAGTGTTTCTAATTCCTTTTTTATCAAAACAAGAAACATCGCACAATGTTTTTGCCAATGAGCTGCAATCCAACGGAATGTATCGCTTTTATTTGGCTTTTATGAATAGCGAATTGGATTATGATAAATTTTATAAAACGTTGCCTAGTGAAAAAACGTTTGCCATAATTAAACAATTAATTCCTGGATTTTCTCAAAATTATTCAGCAAGAACTATATCAAGTACAAATCCTGAAAACAAGAAAAATGTTGTATTAATTACAATAGAAAGCTTGAGTGCCGATTTTTTAAAAACTTATGGCAATGAACAGAATATAACCCCTTTTCTTGATAGTTTAGCAAATCAAAGCTTGCAGTTTTCAAATCTTTATGCTGTTGGAAATAGAACCATTAGAGGTTTAGAGGCTGTTACGTTATGTCTTCCTCCAACGGCTGGAGAAAGCGTTGTGAAAAGAAAAGACAATAAAAATAAATTTTCAACTGCCTCTATCTTTAAAACTAAAGGATATCAAATTAACTTTCTTTATGGTGGTGATGCCTACTTTGATAATATGGAAGATTTTTTTGGAGGCAATGGTTATAAAATAACCGACAAAAAAACTTTAAAGCCAGAGGAAATTACCTTTTCTAATGTTTGGGGAGTTTGTGATGGAGATATGGCTAAAAAAGCAATACAGGTTATGAACGAAGCATCGAAAACAGGAAAACCTTTCTTTAACCATTGGATGACTGTGAGTAATCATCGTCCTTTTACGTATCCTGATGGAAAAATAGATATTGACGCACATTCTAAGTCGCGAGAAGGCGGAGTAAAATATACCGATTATGCTTTAAAACAGTTTTTTGAAATGGCTAAAAAGCAATCTTGGTTTAAAAACACCGTTTTTGTTATTGTTGCCGACCATTGTGCATCGAGTTCAGGCAAAACGCAATTACCATTAGATAAATATAGGATTCCTGCATTAATATATTCTCCTGGATTTATTCAACCTGCTGTTTACAATAAAATGGTCTCACAAATTGATTTGATGCCCACCTTGTTTGGTTTGTTAAATTTTAATTATAAAACCAAATTTTTTGGACAAGATGTTTTAAAAACAGATTATCAACCTAGAGCCTTCATTGCAACTTATCAAGATTTAGGATTGTTGAAAGACAATGTTTTAACCATTCTTTCACCAAAGCAAAAAGTAAAACAATTTTATCTAAAATTAGATCCTAGAGATAATGTAGGTACTGACTTTCAAATTCATTATGAGCAAATTCCACTAAAAAAAGAGAATTCAAAGTTGGTTATTGAAACTATATCCTACTATCAAACAGCGAGTTCAGTATTAAAGAATAAAAAATATGAGAAATGAAAAATAAATTTCACCAATTATGGGAGTTATAAAAAGTAACGTGTTTTACAACAAACCGTTATATTTTCTAATAAACCATTCCGCAGCAAGTGAAAATGCAATAATTACGAGTAACCAAACCCAATCAATAAAAGGGGTTTTCTTTATAATATCCTTTTGAATGGCTTTGTAATCTTCGTTATCAAGTAATACTTTAATTAAATTATCTACTTGATTAGGAACAAAAACAGCACCTTTTGTTTGTAAAGCCAATTGCTTCAATTTAGCCATATCCGGATTAACGAATTGCTTTTCAATATCAAAATCTAATATTTCAAAAGTACTCGAATAACTTGCATTTGAATTAAGTTCTTTTACAGTAAACAAATATTGTCCGGCTGCTAAACCATCCAAGTTTACTTTAAAACTATTGTTTGTTTTTAACAAATCGTAGCGTTTTACTTGTTTTGTTTTAGAATTTGTTAGGGCAATTGTTAACCGAGCTTTTTCGTCAAATTCATAATTTTTATTGAAATATTGTGCTGTTATTTCTAAAGCATCACCAGAATTATAAAACCGTTCATGATTTACAATAAGTGATTTTTTAGAGTCATTTGAAGCTAAAAATTGGATGGTTTTATCTAAAAAAATATCAAACTCTTCAAATGATTTTTTTTCAATAAAACTGTGAGCACGCCATTTCCAAATATTTTCTCCCATCAAAAAAGCACTTCTGCTGCCTTGATTATCAGAAAAAGCTAGTAAAGGCTGATTGGTTTCTACATTTCTAATTCTTGAAGATAAAAGAACAGTTACATTTTCATTTGGAGTTATGGTTCCATAAGCATTTTCAAGTGGTGGAAAATTTTCAAAACCTATATTTTCAATGGCAAACAAATTAAAATCGGAACTAAAATTAGCTAAAAAATCTTCTTTTTGGGATGACATTCTAAAGGTTATTTGATTTTGTTGCTGATTTAAAAATCCAAAATCAGTAGTATTGCCAGTGATTATCCAAGTATTTATTTTTAAATTTTTATTAGTTTCAAATACTTGCTTAAATTCAGCATTTGGTTGAAATAAAACTAAAACATTATACTTATTTAACTCATTGGTTTGATTTGGTTTAACAATAGTTACTTTACGCTGTGCATTAGATTCAATTGCGCGTTTTAAAGCACCAATATCAGGATGATTAATTGCAGAAATTATAGCAACTTCTGTTTTTTGATCAATAATTTCTACGGCAAATTTCTTAGCATTATTATAAGAATTTTTTTCAGGTTCGTTAGAAGAAATTCTTGCATTAAAAATTTGCAAACCTGTTTTATCTGCTGGTAATAAAATATTTAAAACTGCTGATTTATTGGATGGAGAAAATGAAATACTTTGTTTATTTAAAACATTATTTCCTTGTGAAATAGCAAAATTAGCTGTTACCGATTTTGTTCCTGCATATTGAAGAAAGACTTCTACAGGAAATTTATTCTTATGAAAAGCATATTTATTGACGTTTATCTGACTTATTTTTAAATCTAAATAAGTGGTTGTGTCTCCAACAATTAAGGGATAAACTTTATTATTGGCATCAAAACTAAAAACATAATCCGAACCAGAAGTTTGATTTCCATCAGAAATTAAAACCGTTGGAAAAGAAAGATTTTTATTAATACTTTTTAAGTTTTTTGCAACTTCATCAATATTGGTTTGTTTTCCTTTAAAATTTAATTCATCAACAGATTCAATAGGTTGAAATTCTGAATCAAAACTATACGTTTGAACATCAAATTTATCGTTCAATTTTGAATTGGAACGTATCTTTTCATAAAGTTCTTTTGCTATTTGATTAGCTTTCAAATCTTCAATCGAACTTGAATTATCGACTACAATTGGTAAAGGAGTTTTTATGGTTTCAAATGTGCTTCTACTCAAAATTGGATTTATTAATAAAAGTAGTAATCCAAAAACAGATAAAAAACGCAAAAAAGCCAAGAGTTTGGTCGTATTAGACTTACTTTTAGCTTTATAAAAATATTGAAAATAAGACAAACCACCAGCTAGTATTACTGACAAGATTATTAATGCTATTGTGGATTTGTTCATATTATAGTTTAAAAGTTTATGTGTTTAAAAGATTAAAAGGTATATTGTCGATTAGTTTTGTGTTACCTTCAGTTTTTTTTTAAAATTTAAGTAAAGATTTGATATTTTCTGGAATTTGGTCTTTATAATCTATTTTTTCATAAAATTTTAATGCTTTTTGTTTCATTTTTTCGTCGTTTTTTATTTCTGAAACCTTTAGCAAACACAAAGAATAATGTATTTTAAAGTTTTCATCTTTTTTATATGTCGAATAGCATTTTTCTAAATTTTCAAGACCTTCTTCATATTTTTTATTTAATGTGAGTAAAACTCCTTTTAAGAATATGACATCATCTTTCAATTCAATGTTTTTTTGAGTGTATTTATTTATGGCAATATTGATATTTTCTAATCCTTTATCTACATCTCCAAAAATCGGAGCAGTTACAGCAAAACCATAATAACCTTCTGGACTTTCAGGGAAAAACTTTATTAATTCTTCATATTTCGTTCTTGCAATTTTTAAAGACTTTTCTGAACCATATCTTAATCCTTCGGCTGCTAAATTAGTTTTAAATTCCATTGATTTATTATTAGACAAACTATCAGCCATAATATATAATGCAAATGCTTTTTTGTCATTTAATAATCTTAAAGTATAACCAGTAAAAAATAAAGCATCACAAAAAGTTGAATCGGTTTTATATGCTTTAAAGAAAATATTAGAAGTTATTTTTAAATATTTTTGATCTAATGATTTATTAAGATAAAGAGTTTCTATTCCAAGATTAAACAATTTCAATGCTTCTGGATTTTCAGATATACAGTACAATCTTTTTCCTTCAAAATAGTCTTGTGAAAAGATTAAATTCATGTTGAGGATAAGTAAAATAACAAATATTTTTTTCATAAAATGTTGTTTTTCAGTTTATTTATGCGATTTTTGGGTAAAATGCTGACAACTATTATATATTGGCAATTTGAGATTTATATAAACCATCAAAAGCATATTTACTTCTGTAATTTTTTCCCTTATTTGAATATATTGGCTTTCATCAACATATTCAAAATCAAAACTTAAGATGATCTGATTCAATAATTCTAAAGATGAACTGTAAGCAATTTCAGAAAATCTAGCTTTATCTTTCACTGAGGTTCTCCCAGAACCTTCGGCTAAATAGAAATTGAACATCGTCTCATTTGACTTGTCATACCAAAAGTTTCATCTTTAGGAAATAATTTTGTTGTTTTATAATAAAATAGCTAATTATCGTCCTTTTTGCTAAGCAATCAATTTTTCAAAACTAAATATTCTCATTTTAAAATTATTAAATTCAAACTCTTTTAAACTTTTAAACCTTAAAATTCAATCCTAAGTTAACATTCCACCACAAACATTAAGTACTTGTCCAGAAACATAAGCACTCATATCTGATGCAAAGAAAAGACAAGCATTGGCAACATCTTCTGGAGTTCCACCCCGTTTTAACGGAATAGAATCTCTCCAACCTTGAACAACATCTTCGTTAAGTTTGGCTGTCATTTCAGTTTCAATAAAACCCGGAGCGATTGCATTGCAACGGATATTTCTTGAACCAAGTTCTAACGCAATAGATTTTGTAAAACCAATCATTCCTGCTTTTGATGCGGCATAATTTGCTTGACCCGCATTTCCTTTCACTCCTACTACACTACTCATGTTTACTATGGAACCTTTTCTGTTTTTCAACATTATTTTTTGAACTGCTTTGGTCATGTTAAAAACTGATTTTAAGTTGATTTCAATTACTTTATCAAAATCCTCTTCGCTCATTCTCATCAACAAATTATCTTTTGTAATACCAGCATTATTGATTAAAACATCAATGTTTCCGAATTCTGCCATTACATCATCTACTAATTTTTGAGCCTCGTTAAAATCGGCAGCATTTGATTTATATCCTTTTGCTTTAATCCCTAAAGCTGCTAATTCATTTTCTAAAGCCAAAGCCGATTCGGCAGATGAACTGTATGTAAAAGCTACGTTTGCTCCGTGTTGTGCAAATACTTTTGCAATTCCGCTACCAATGCCTCGGCTTGCACCAGTAATAATAGCTACTTTTCCTTCAAGTAATTTCATAATAGTTAGGTATTTTGTTTGTTCTATTAAATAAAAGCCAAATATAAGACTAATTTACTATTTCTAAAATAATAGACTACATTTAAACCTTTTTAACAAGTTCAAGTCTTAAAGTGATACTTTAAAATAATGAGTAACAATAGCAACGATTTTATTACCATTTATAATCAATACAAAGTAATGGTTTATAATGTTGCGCTGCATTACCTTCAAAATGTGGAAGATGCCGAAGAAATTACTCAAGATGTATTTGTTCAAATTCATAATTCACTTACTTCTTTCAACGAAAAATCGTCTCTTAAAACTTGGATTTACCGAATCACTATTAACAAAAGTTTAGATTTTATAAAACATAAAAACAGTGTTAAGCGCTTTTTTATTTTTGGCAAAAAATCAGAAAACGAAAAGGAACTAGAAAGCTTATCTAATTTTGAACATCCGGGAATTGATATAGTGAATAAAGAAAACGCGGCTTTACTTTTTAGTATTATTAATGAATTAACTGAAAATCAGAAAACGGCATTTATCCTTTCTAAATTAGATGGATTAAGTAATCCAGAAATTTCTGAGATAATGAATGTTAGTATTTCCTCTGTAGAATCTCTTATTTTTAGAGCAAAAACAACTTTAAAAGAAAAATTGAGTAACAAATTTGAAAATTACCGCAAGAAATAAAAAAACAATTTCGTCTAATATAAATAAGAGCAGAATTGAAAGATTGCTTTGCCTGTTTGAGCAAGCTCTCGGGACTGAACTAAATTCAGAATAAATGGAAAGAGAAGATTTTATAAATAGCATTTTAAATAGTGTTAACGGAATTAAATCTGTTGCACCAAACGATATTATTTTTCAAAAAATTGAAAAACAAATCAAAGAATCGCAAGTTTCAACAAGTGCTTTATGGCTTATTGCAGCTTCAATTGTAATTTTAGTATCCTTAAATATTATTTTAATTAATGAAAAATCAGATACTAAAGATTCAGAAATGGCTAGTTTAGAACATTCAATAAATAATAGTAATCAATTATATAAATAATGAACAAGACTAAAGTATTAGTATTTGCAGTAATTGCATTAGTAGCATTAAATTTTGGAATTATCGGATTTCTATTTTTATCAAAAAATAACGATGGTACTAGGGGAAGAAAAATGCCACGTGAGATAATAATTGAAAAACTTCATTTTGATGCAAATCAAATTGCGGCTTATGAAAAAATTATTCAAGATCATCAAAAAAAAATAAAAGGTCTTGACGATTCTATTAGAGTATCAAAAAATGAATTGTATCAATTATTAAATTCTGACACTATTGATTCATCTCAAAAAGACACTATATTTTTTAAATTGGCAGATTATCAAAAACAAATTGAGACTACCCATTTTAATCATTTTCTAGAAATAAAAAAACTTTGTAAAAAAGAGCAATTGTCAGATTATGAAAATTTAACTGAGGAATTAAGCAAAATATTTTCACATCCAAGAAAACCTAAAAATAATAACTAATCAAAAATAAACCAATATGTTAAAAAAAATCTCCGCTTTATGTATCATTTCAATGTCATTTTCATGTGGAAGTGATGACAACGAATATGTTCCAGTTGAAACCTATCCTAATGTTACAGCTGCTTTTGGAAGTAATATAAACTTATCAAATTTGGCAAATTATGCCAATCAAACCGTTCCTGCCTATATTACAAAAAATAATGTTGGCTCCAATTTAATAACAGATAAAGGAGCTACAT
>JFJP01039153.1_pt1 | contig 20602 bp, 12 predicted proteins | sample 431651 | NCBI WGS metagenome assembly JFJP01 (sample SAMN02602958, study PRJNA72255) | Microbial mat metagenome, whole genome shotgun sequencing project. | biome: fresh water; feature: sink hole; material: water; isolation source: purple microbial (photo- and chemosynthetic) mats found in...
TGTTCTTTAAATTATAAGTTCACTTAATCTTTTAATAAATGTCCTCAAAAAATACCGAAAGAATAAGTTTCGCATCCAGAAAAAGTCAACTAGAATACCCTGATTTTCTGGAGATTCAGTTGAAATCCTTCGGAGAGTTTTTTCAGCTTGGAACTACTCCCGAAAACAGGAAAAGAGAAGGACTTTTTAAGGTCTTTACCGAGAATTTTCCAATAACTGATACAAGGAACAATTTCGTTCTTGAATTTCTGGATTATTATATTGACCCTCCACGTTATACAATTGAAGAGTGTATCGAACGCGGTTTAACCTTCAGCATTCCTCTTAAAGCAAAGCTAAAACTTTATTGTACTGATCCTGAACATGAGGATTTTGATACGGTTATCCAGGATGTGTATCTTGGAACAGTTCCTTATATGACCGATCGTGCTACTTTCGTCATAAATGGTGCTGAAAGAGTTGTTGTATCACAATTACACAGATCACCGGGGGTCTTCTTTGGCCAGAGTATTCACGCAAACGGAACAAAACTCTACTCCGCAAGGATTATCCCTTTTAAAGGATCCTGGATCGAGTTCGCTACAGACATTAATAATGTGATGTATGCTTATATCGACAGGAAGAAAAAATTACCGGTAACAACTCTTCTCCGGGCTATTGGCTTCGAAAGCGATAAGGAAATACTTGAGATTTTTAACCTCGCTGAAGAACATAAAGTATCTAAAACAAATATTAAGAAGCTTGTCGGACGTAAACTCGCTGCCAGGGTACTTAAGACCTGGGTCGAAGATTTTGTCGACGAAGATACAGGCGAAGTTGTTTCAATTGAAAGAAATGAAGTAATCCTCGACAGGGAAACGACTATTGAATCGGAACATGTCGATATGATTGTTGATTCAGGTGCTAAAGCAATACTTTTACACAAAGACGATGCAACTCTCTCGGATTATGCTATAATATATAATACTCTTCAGAAAGATCCATGTAACTCTGAAAAAGAAGCAGTTATCTATATCTACCGTCAGCTTCGTAACGCTGAACCACCAGATGAAGCTACGGCCCGCGATGTTATCGATAAGCTGTTCTTCTCCGATAAACGATACGACCTCGGTGAGGTGGGCCGATACAGGATCAATAAGAAACTGGGGCTTGAAACTGATATGGGAGTTAAGGTTCTTACCAGGGAAGATATCATTAAGATAATTGGATACCTTATTGAACTTATTAATTCTAAGACCGATATCGATGATATCGATCACCTTAGTAACAGAAGAGTTCGTACTGTTGGAGAACAGCTTTATTCTCAGTTTGGAGTTGGTCTGGCCCGTATGGCCCGTACTATCAGAGAACGAATGAATGTAAGGGATAATGAGGTGTTTACTCCTGTTGATCTTATCAACTCGAAAACCCTTTCTTCAGTTATTAATTCATTCTTCGGAACAAATCAGCTGTCGCAATTCATGGATCAAACCAACCCTCTTGCTGAAATGACGCATAAACGTCGTTTATCGGCACTGGGACCTGGTGGACTCTCGCGCGAAAGAGCCGGTTTTGAGGTAAGAGACGTTCATTATACCCATTATGGAAGACTCTGCCCTATTGAAACACCTGAAGGACCTAATATTGGTCTTATCTCTTCACTCTGTGTATACGCTAAAATTAATACACTGGGATTTATTGAGACTCCCTACCGGAAAGTAAAAGACTCGCAGGTAGATTTCAGTGACGAAGGTATTGAATGGCTTAGCGCCGAGGAGGAAGAAGAGAAGATGATAGCCCAGGCAAATGCTCCGCTTCTCAGCGACGGGCATTTCGAAAACCTAAGGGCAAAATGCAGGTACGAAGCTGATTATCCATTTGAAGAGGTTACTAAAGTTGACCTGATGGACGTTGCTCCGAACCAGATTGCTTCAATAGCTGCATCACTCATTCCTTTCCTTGAGCATGATGATGCCAACAGGGCACTCATGGGATCAAACATGATGCGCCAGGCAGTTCCTCTTATTAATCCCGAAGCTCCAATAGTTGGAACAGGACTGGAGGCACAGGTTATAAGAGATAGTCGTATTCTTTATATGGCTGATGGCGATGGCGTTGTGGAATTTGTCGATTCAAATGAAATAGTGATCAGGTACACACGTACCGATGAGGAGAAATTTGTAAGCTTTGATGATGATATCAAACGTTATACTCTTCCTAAATACAGAAAAACTAACCAGAATACCTGTATCAACCTGATACCGGTTGTACGAAAAGGAGAAAAAGTTGTTAAAGGTCAGGTTCTTACTGAAGGTTATGGTACCAAGCATGGAGAACTTGCTCTTGGAAGGAACCTCAAAGTGGCATTCATGCCCTGGAAAGGTTATAACTTTGAAGATGCTATCGTAATCTCTGAGAAAGTTGTTCAGGAAGATTATTTTACTTCAGTTCATATTGATGAATACCAGCTTGAAGTACGTGATACAAAACGCGGACTTGAAGAACTGACGTCTGACATACCTAACGTAAGCGAAGAGGCTACAAAAAACCTCGACGAAAATGGTCTTATCAGAATCGGTGCGCATATCAGACCAGGGGATATACTTATTGGTAAAATAACACCAAAAGGTGAATCAGATCCTTCTCCTGAAGAGAAACTGCTGAGAGCTATTTTCGGCGATAAAGCTGGCGATGTTAAAGATGCATCTCTTAAAGCCGGCCCTTCACTCGAAGGTATTGTTATTGACAAAAAGCTCTTTACCAGGGCCATTAAGGATAGAAAAGCAAAAGCTGTTGAGAAACCACTTCTCGACAAGATCGAGACTGAGTTCAACAGAAGTATTGATGAGCTTAAAGCAAGACTTGTTGATAAGCTCTTCATACTTGTAAATGGCAAAACTTCCCAGGGAGTGAAAGATTATCTCAATGTGGATGTTATTCCTAAAGGAAGCAAGTTTACCCTGAAGCAGTTACAGGAAGTTGATTTTCTGAATGTTAATCCAAATAAATGGACCACCGACAAGAAGAAAAACGACAGCATCAAGCAACTTCTTCATAACTATATAATTAAGTATAAGGAGGTTGATGGTGTTTACAAGCGCAGGAAATACAACATTACAATAGGAGATGAACTGCCAGCAGGTATCGTACGTCTTGCAAAAGTTTATATTGCCAAAAAGCGTAAGGTAAAAGTAGGAGATAAGATGGCCGGACGACATGGTAACAAGGGTATTGTTGCAAAAATTGTAAGGGCTGAAGATATGCCTTTCCTTGAAGACGGTACTCCTGTTGATATTGTTCTCAATCCGCTGGGCGTTCCTTCGAGGATGAACCTTGGACAGATCTATGAAACTGTTCTCGGATGGGCCGGTAAAACACTTGGCCTTCAGTTCTCAACTCCGATTTTTGATGGAGCAACTATTACCCAGATCAATGATTATACATTAGAGGCAGGTCTTCCGTTGTATGGAAAGACTTATCTCTATGACGGAGGAACAGGCGAGAGATTTGACCAGCCTGCAACCGTTGGTGTAATTTACATGCTTAAACTTGGCCATATGGTTGACGATAAGATGCATGCCCGCTCTATTGGGCCATACTCACTTATCACTCAGCAACCATTAGGCGGTAAAGCTCAGTTTGGAGGTCAGCGTTTTGGTGAAATGGAAGTTTGGGCCCTTGAAGCATTCGGTGCTGCCCATATTCTGCAGGAAATACTTACAATTAAATCTGACGATGTTGTTGGCCGTGCCAAAGCATACGAAGCAATAGTTAAAGGCGAACCAATGCCTCTACCAGGTATTCCAGAATCACTAAATGTTCTGCTGCACGAATTGAGAGGTCTCGGACTGAGCATAATACTTGATTAAGTATCGCGCCAGGTTTTGGATTTTTAGTTTTAGAATAAAAAAATATTCATCATATGTCATTCAGAAGAGATAACAAAACAAAGACCAGTTACTCAAAAATCTCAATAGGTCTGGCTTCACCTGAGGAAATACTTGATCGTTCAAGTGGGGAAGTGCTGAAGCCTGAAACAATAAATTACCGGACGTACAAACCTGAACGCGATGGATTATTCTGCGAAAGGATTTTTGGACCGGTAAAGGATTACGAGTGCCATTGCGGAAAATATAAAAGAATCCGTTACAAAGGTATTGTGTGCGACAGGTGTGGTGTTGAAGTAACTGAGAAGAAGGTTCGCCGCGAAAGAATGGGTCATATTAGCCTTGTTGTCCCTGTTGCTCATATCTGGTATTTCCGTTCGTTGCCTAATAAAATAGGGTATCTTCTTGGCCTTCCTACCAAGAAACTCGATTCGATAATTTATTACGAAAGATATGTCGTTATAAATCCGGGTGTTAAAGCCGTTGATGGTGTTAAATATCTCGATTTTCTGACAGAAGAGGAATACCTTGAGATAACTGAATCACTTCCTAAGGAGAACCAGTACCTTGAAGATAATCACCCCGATAAATTTGTTGCCGACATGGGCGCAGAAGCTCTTTTCAAGCTTCTGGGGCGCATTGATCTCGATGAAATGTCCTATTCACTTCGTCATAAGGCAAACACCGAGACATCTCAGCAGCGTAAGAACGAAGCTCTTAAACGTCTTCAGGTTGTTGAGGCTTTCAGAGATTCCAAACATATCAACAAACCTGAATGGATGATTATAAAGGTGGTACCAGTTATTCCACCGGAACTCAGACCTCTCGTTCCTCTCGATGGCGGTAGGTTCGCTACAAGCGACCTTAACGACCTTTACAGGAGAGTAATTATTAGAAATAACCGTCTGAAAAGACTTATCGAGATAAAAGCTCCAGAAGTAATTTTACGTAATGAAAAACGTATGTTACAGGAGGCTGTTGATTCTCTGTTCGATAACTCAAGGAAAGCAAATGCTGTTAAAACAGATGCAAACCGTCCTCTTAAATCTCTTAGCGACAGCCTTAAAGGAAAACAGGGACGGTTCCGTCAGAACCTTCTCGGTAAACGTGTTGACTATTCCGCACGTTCAGTTATCGTTGTTGGTCCTGAATTAGGATTACATGAGTGCGGTCTGCCAAAAGATATGGCAGCAGAGCTCTATAAACCATTTATTATTCGTAAGCTGATTGAACGGGGTATTGTTAAGACAGTTAAGTCAGCCAAAAAGATCGTCGACAGAAAAGATCCTGTCGTATGGGATATCCTCGAAAACGTGCTGAAAGGACACCCGGTTCTTCTTAACCGTGCTCCAACCCTTCACCGACTGGGTATTCAGGCCTTCCAGCCAAAGCTTATTGAAGGAAAAGCCATTCAGCTCCACCCACTCGTCTGTACTGCATTTAACGCTGACTTCGACGGTGACCAGATGGCTGTCCATCTTCCGCTTGGTAATGGAGCTGTGCTCGAGGCACAGATGCTTATGCTTGCATCACATAATATCTTAAACCCTGCTAATGGTGCTCCAATAACTCTTCCTTCACAGGACATGGTTCTTGGTCTTTATTATATTACTAAAGGCAGAAAGAGTACTGAAACTGAAAAGGTAAAAGGAGAAGGACTTATATTTTATTCACCTGAAGAGGTAAATATTGCTTATAACGAGGGACAGGTAAATCTTCATGCTTATATTAAAGTTAAAGTTAACGACTTAAAAGACGGGGAGCATGTCAGCCATCTGGTAGAAACTACTGTGGGCCGCGTTATATTCAACCAGTTTGTACCGTCTGAGGTTGGTTACATAAATGAACTGCTAACAAAAAAATCATTAAGGGATATTATTGGTAGAGTTCTTAAACTGGCCGGTACTGCAAAAACTGCCGATTTCCTTGATGCAATAAAGAACCTTGGATTCTATTCAGCATTCAAAGGTGGCTTGTCGTTCAACCTCGATGATGTTATTATACCTGAAGAAAAGACTAAGTTCGTGGCAGAAGGCTATGAGCAGGTTGAGGAGGTGCTGACTAATTACAGCATGGGATTCATTACCAATAACGAACGTTATAACCAGATAATTGATATCTGGACACATGTTAATGCAAGGCTTACCCAGACTTTGATGAAGCAGCTTTCTACTGATAAGCAGGGCTTCAACTCAGTTTACATGATGCTTGACTCAGGTGCCAGAGGCTCGAAGGAACAGATACGTCAGCTTTCCGGAATGAGGGGACTGATGGCAAAACCACAGAAATCAGGTTCAGCCGGCTCAGAGATTATCGAAAACCCGATTCTTTCGAACTTCAAGGAGGGATTGTCGGTACTTGAATACTTCATATCAACTCACGGTGCACGTAAAGGTCTTGCCGATACAGCACTAAAAACAGCTGATGCAGGTTATCTTACCAGAAGGCTTGTTGACGTTTCACAGGATGTCATCATTAATGAGGAAGATTGCGGTACGTTAAGAGGATTGGTAGCAACAGCAATCAAGAAGAATGAAGAGGTTGTTGAGTCATTATTCGAAAGAATTCTGGGCCGTACAACTGTTCATAATCTTTACCACCCTCTCACAGGTGAACTAATTGTTGAGTCGGGACAGGAAATTAACGAAGATATCGCTAAAAAGATTGAAGACTCTCCAATAGAACAGGTAGAGATAAGATCGGTACTTACCTGCGAATCGAAAAAGGGTGTGTGCGCCAAGTGTTATGGCCGTAACCTGGCTAACGGTCGTATGGTACAAAGAGGTGAGGCTGTTGGCGTTATTGCTGCCCAGAGTATCGGAGAACCTGGTACCCAGCTTACACTCCGTACCTTCCACGTTGGAGGTACTGCATCGAATATCACAACCGAGTCGAGGCTTGTCGCCCGCTATGGAGGTATAGCTGAAATTGAAGAGATAAGAACAGTTCCTAAAAAAGACGCAGAAAAAGGCGATATAGATGTAGTTATCGGACGTCTTGCTGAATTAAGAATTATTGATAAAAAGACCGGAATAGCTCTAACTACTCATACAATTCCTTATGGTTCAAAGCTTTATATTAAGCCTGGACAGGAAATTGAAAAAGGAAAACTTATATGCGAATGGGATCCTTTCAATGCCGTTATTATTTCTGAGATGGCTGGAAAAATCGGATATGATTTTCTTATTGAAGGTGTCACTTTCCGCGAGGAATCTGATGAGCAGACTGGTTTTAAAGAAAAGGTCATCATAGAGAGCAGGGATAAAACAAAGAACCCTGCTATAAAGATATTGAACCCAAAAGGCGAAGAGATAAGGGTTTATAACCTTCCTGTTGGTTCGCACCTGGTGGTTGATACCGATAAAATGATAGAGGCTGGTGAGGTTCTTGCGAAAATTCCCCGTGCTGTTGGCAAGTCAGGTGATATAACCGGAGGTCTTCCCCGTGTTACTGAACTGTTTGAAGCCCGTAATCCTTCTAATCCTGCTATTGTTTCGGAAATTGATGGCGAGGTTACTTTTGGAAAAATAAAAAGAGGTAACAGGGAGATCTCTATTAAATCAAAAACTGAGGAGACCAAGAAATACCTTGTTCCACTATCAAAACAGATCCTGGTACAGGAAAATGATTATGTAAAAGCCGGAATTCCTCTTTCTGATGGAGCAATAACACCTTCTGATATTCTTTCAATTAAAGGTCCTACAAAAGTGCAGGAATATATTGTGAATGAAATTCAGGAAGTTTACCGCCTGCAGGGTGTTAAAATTAATGATAAACATTTTGAGATCATTGTCCGCCAGATGATGCGTAAAGTTGAAATTGTAGATCCTGGTGATACTAAATTTCTTGAACGTCAGATAGTTGACAAGCTTGAATTTATGGATGAAAATGACTGGATTTACGGAAAGAAGGTTATTATAGACTCAGGCGATTCTCAAACACTGCGTCCTGGAATGATTATCTCAGCCCGTAAACTGAGGGATGATAATTCAGTTCTTAAGCGCCGTGACCTGAAGATTGTTGATGCACGCGATGCAATTCCTGCAACATCAAGCCAGGTTTTACAGGGTATTACAAGAGCTTCTCTTCAGACAAAGAGTTTCTTCTCAGCAGCTTCTTTCCAGGAGACAACAAAAGTGTTAAACGAGGCTGCTATCTTAGGTAAGGTAGACAGACTTGAAGGACTTAAGGAAAATGTTATTGTAGGTCACCTTATTCCTGCAGGGACAGGTCAGCGTCAGTATAATGGAATCATTGTTGGTTCGCTGGAAGAGTATGAAAGCCTTGTCGGAGTTGATCAGCCTGCTGAAACAGAACCTTTAAAATAGACAAATACTAAAAGCTATGACAGATCCTAAGAACCAGACTCAGATTAGTATAGAACTGAATGAAGAGGTTGCACAGGGTACATATTCAAATCTTGCTGTAATTACTCATTCAGCTTCTGAATTTGTCATCGACTTTGTAAGGATTATGCCCGGAATACCAAAAGCACAGGTGAAATCGAGGATAATCCTTACTCCTGAACATGCTAAACGTCTGGTAGCTGCTCTTCAGGATAATATCTCCAAGTATGAATCTGTTCACGGAAAAATAAAAGAAGTAAAAGGATCAGGGCCATCTTTACCATTGGGATTTGGTGGCCCCACAGCTCAGGCATAAAATAAATGATCAAGCTTGCCGTTATTATTATAGTTACTGAATAAGATATATCTGAAATGAGAGGAAATATAATAAGAAAAATTCTTGTAGTTCTGATAATTATTGCTCCACTGGTTTCATATTCAGGTTGTAAGAAACAAGCAGCATGCGGTTGTGGAAAAGATTCCCTGTATTCCCTTAATAATACTGCAGCGTATGTTTATTTTACTGAAGAGGGTTCAGGCATAACTTTTACTACTGTAGGTGACCCTTACTCAACATATAATTTCTGCAACCCAAGCGAGATGTATTCAAAACTGGCCGATTATAAATCAGGAGATATACTTTTGGTTTCGGGCTTCGTTTACTGGGAATGTAATTATGTTTACCAGTCAAGTAATTACCAGTATCAGAGCTATTATAAGGTCTATATGGTTGAGGTTACTGATGTATATAAAAACCTTTACGGTAAATAGTACCTGTTTCCTTCTCTTTTTCCCCGCCTGATGCTGTTTTACATTTAACACTTCCTGCTTTCTTAAATAATTCTGCTATTTATTATTCCGGCAATTTTGTATATTTCAGAAAAAATCGGAGATGATTAAATATAACATATCTTTTGCTGGTGCCGGAAGAGTAGCGGGTGCTGTATGTAAAGAGATATGCAATGCAGGTTATAAAATCCAAAGGATTGTAAGTGAGTCTGACAGAAATGGAAGTGAGCTGGCAAATTACTGCGGAGCAGTATGGTCGGGTGAACTTGTTTTTCCCGAATCAACTGACATTATCATTGTAGCTGTCCCCGATCATCGTCTTAAAAGTGTGCTGAATAGTATTGATTGTTCCCGGCAGACCCTGGTCGCTCATACTGCAGGAAGTATGGGACTCGATATTTTCCCTGAACATATTAGGCATAAAGCAGTTTTTTATCCGTTACAGACTTTCTCGAAGGAGAGAGAAGTAAATTTTAAGGATCTTCCATGGTTGTTGGAATCAACAGATAATGAGTCATCTGCAAAGATGAAAGAATTAGCAGAATCTATCGGGGGGAAAACTTACTTTATTGATACTGAGCACAGACGAATGTTGCATCTTGCCGCAGTCTTTGTTTCCAACTTTACAAATTACATGCTTACAGCCGGAAAGAAAGTTACCATGGAGGCAGGTCTTCCTTTTAATTTGCTTGAGCCTTTGATTTTAGAAACTATCTCAAAAGCTATTGATATTGGGCCGGAAAATTCACAGACAGGACCGGCTGTGCGAAATGATTTGAATACAATCGAAAAACATATGGATTTACTATCTTTCTCTCCCGATTTGAAGCATATATATGAGGAACTGACAAACTCAATTATTAAACATTATAATAAGTAATTTTTAATGGCCAATTTTAAAGAAGACCTGTTACATGTCAAAGCATTTGTCTTTGATATTGACGGAGTTTTATCTCTTCAGACAATCAGTCTTAATGTATTTGGAGTTCCAAACAGAACCGTTAATCTGCGCGACGGGTATGCTCTTCAGCTGGCAGTAAAGAAAGGTTACCACATTGGAGTTATATCAGGAAGCAATTCCAAAGAGTATCAGAAGCGTCTTAAATTGCTTGGGATAACAGACGTTTACCTGAACAGCAAGGCAAAGCTCGATCATTTCAATGCCTTTCTCAAGAAACATAATCTTAATAAATCAGACGTTCTTTTTATGGGTGACGATATTCCTGATTTTGAAGTTATGAAAGAGGCCGGAATTGCTGTTTGTCCTTCCGATGCCGACAGCGAAATTAGGCAGCTTGCTTCTTACATTTCTGATAAAAAAGGGGGAGAAGGTTGTGTTCGTGATGTTATTGAACAAGTATTGCGACTGCATGATAATTGGATGAATAATGATGCATTTACCTGGTAACTTATGAAACCATTCTTAAGACTAATCAGATGGCAGAATCTTCTCATAGTAATACTAACAATGGTATTGATGAGATATGCTGTGCTGGAGCCCCTCATCAGTAAGATAGGAGTCATCCTGCACAACGGTAACGGTGAAGAGATCCCAATGACACTACAGTTTCCATGGTATCTGTTTTTATTGCTGGTTACAGCTACAGTGTTTATTACAGCCGGCGGGTATGTTATTAATGATTATTTTGATATCAAGACTGATCTTATTAATAAAGGTAAAGTTATTGTAGGCACGAAAATACCTCGCCGACAAGCTATGATGTGGCATAATATCTTTAATGCAGCAGGTGTAGCTGCCGGCTTTTATGTGTCGTGGAAAACCGGCTATATCTGGCTCGGTGCTTTTTTTCTTATTGTTTCTGGTCTTCTCTATTTTTACTCGGCAAGCTATAAGCGACAGTTTCTTATCGGAAATATAATTGTAGCTATTCTCACTGCAATGGTGCCTCTTCTGGTTGTTTTCTATGAGTGGCCGGGCCTGTATAAGTATTATACTGTTAATGCAATAAACTTCCCTGACATCAATTTTATTTTCTATTGGATCGGAGGATTTTCTGTTTTCGCCTTTCTCACCACACTTACCCGGGAAATAATAAAGGATATAGAAGATTTTGAAGGTGACATAGCATATGGAAGAAACACGGTGCCTGTCATTATTGGTGTCCTGTCTGCAAAGATAGTTTCAGTATGCCTGACAGTTTTAACAATTATTTTACTATATCTTACCTGGTACTTTTTTGTTAATGATACAATAACATTGATCTATCTGTCTGCTTTTATTGTTTTCCCGCTGTTATTCGTAATTTATAAGGTTATTGTTGGCCATAGCAGGAAACATCTCCACAATGCAAGCAGTATTATGAAAATTGCAATGTTAACAGGTATATTATATGCAGTTGTAGTAAAAGTAATTCTTACCTGGAACCTTTATTGACAATGTTAATCGATTCCCTGAACTCTTACAAAATAATTCTGGCATCAGCTTCCCCCCGCAGGCAACAGCTGTTGAGAGAACTTGGTCTTAAATTTGAAATTGTGATAAGAGAGTATGACGAGACCTTTCCTGAAGGATTGAATGGAGAAGAGATTGCCAGGTTTATTGCTAACAGAAAAGCACTTAGTTTCAAAAATGAAATATCAGATAATGAGATTATTATAACAGCAGATACAATTGTCTGGTGTAACAATAATGTACTTGGGAAACCGGTGGATCATAGCGATGCCATCCGCATCCTCCGTGAAATATCTGACAACACCCATGAAGTCATTACCGGAGTATCCATTCTTTCCAGGTCAAGGGAATTGACATTTACTGAGACTACAAGGGTTACATTCAAAGCTATTTCTGAAGAGGAAATCAGTTATTATATAAATAATTTTAAACCTTATGATAAAGCTGGTGCGTATGGTATTCAGGAATGGATAGGTATAATAGCATGCAGTCATATAGAAGGTTCATATTTCAATGTTGTGGGGCTTCCGGTACAGAGACTTTACATGGAACTCCAAAATTTTATTAATGATGATTACTGATTCTCCGGATGACAAGATAAAATATTGAAACTACACGTGCATACAAAGCTCATTTTCCTGAAAGGATGAGGGTTTGGAGCGGAACAAATATTAAAGTTACTAACATAAGACAACAAATGAAAATCAAAGCACTGTCAATTGCCTTCCTGATAAATATTACCCTGTCCCCGTGTTTATTAGCCGATGAGGGGATGTGGATCCCCATTCTGATCGAAAAATACAACATTAAACTAATGCAGGAGAAGGGGTTTAAGCTCTCAGCTGAAGATATTTATAGTGTGAACAAAGCCTGTATGAAAGATGCAGTAGTTCAGTTTGGGGGAGGTTGTACTGGTGAAATAATCTCTCCTGACGGGTTGATGATTACAAACCATCATTGTGGGTATGGTCAGATACAGAAACACTCAACCCTTGAGAATGATTATCTTACAGAGGGATTCTGGGCAATGTCGAGGGCAGAGGAATTACCCAATCCAGGCCTTTCTGTAACATTTTTAAGAAGAATGGAAGATGTTACTTCGGAGGTATTAAAAGGAGTTACTCCTTCACTCGACGGGAAGGAACGTGATATCATTATTAACGCTAATATTGCTGAAATTAAGAAACAAGCTGTCAGTAATAACAACTATTCTGCATATGTCAGACCTTTCTTTATGGGCAACCAGTATTTCCTTTTTGTTAATGAAGTTTTCAAGGACATACGTCTTGTTGGTGCACCTCCTTCAGCTATCGGAAAATTTGGTGGCGAGACTGATAATTGGGTATGGCCAAGGCATACAGGCGATTTTTCGCTATTCAGAATTTATGCTGATAAAGACAATAATCCGGCAGGCTATTCAAAAGATAATGTTCCATTTAAGGCTGCTTATCATTTTCCTATTTCACTTAAGGGGATTAATGAGGGCGATTTTACAATGGTATTTGGTTATCCGGGGACAACTTCTGAATATGTACCATCATTTCATGTTGAAATGGTAAAAGATTATTTCAACCCAAAAATGATTGCGATAAGAACCAGAAAAATAGAAATACTGGAGTCTTCAATCAATTCGGATGCTCTTAAAAGAATACAGTACTCAGCAAAAAAAGCCGGTCTGGCAAATGCATGGAAGAAGTGGATAGGGGAGAGCCAGGGATTGGAGAAGATGAAAACAGTTGAGAAGAAGAGAGAGGATGAAAGAAGGTTAAGTGACTGGATAGATTCTGATAATGAGCGGAAGGAGAAATATGGAAAGATCCTTCCCCAATACAATGAACTTTATGCTATACTGAATGAATTCACAATCGTGAACAGTTTTACAAACGAAGTGTTTTTTAATAATGGGATTGAAGCTGTAGGCTTTGCCAGGAATATTAAAGCTCTTGCTGATCTGATTAAAGATGGTCAGGATGAAGATCAGATTAATGTCATGAAAATGAACCTTATAGAGTCAGGGAACGGCTTCTTTAGAAATTATGACAAAGCAACTGACAAGAAGCTGTTTGTTGCACTTATGACTATGTTTGGAGAGAATATAGACATTAAGTGGCATCCATCGGAGTATGTAAATATTAAGAATTCATGCAAGGGAGACTTCACAGCGCTTGTTGATAAATTATATGAGAAAACGATTTTTGCGGACGAACTGAAGTTTGAATCATTTGTTACCGGACTGGATGCCGCAGGACTTAAAAGATTAAAGAAAGATCCTTTTTACAAACTTGCTTTATGTGTAGAGGATTTCCTCACAAATAATGTTCGTCCTGAACTTTTAAGAGTTAACAGCGGCATGCAGAAGTTAAACAGGGACTATATGACTTTACAGATGGAGTATGATAAAGACCGGGTATTTTATCCGGATGCCAATTCAACACTCCGTGTTTCATATGGTAATATAAAGGGCTATTTCTCAAAGGATGCTGTATATTATACGCATTACACCACACTTAATGGGATAATGGAGAAAGATAACCCGGAAATATATGATTATGATGTGCCTGATAAGCTCAGGGAACTTATTAAATCGCGGGATTTCGGACGGTATACCCAGAATGGCGAAGTTCCGGTTTGCTTTATCGCCGATAATCATACCACAGGTGGAAATTCAGGCAGCCCGGTTATAAATGGGTCTGGACATCTGATCGGGATTAATTTCGACAGAGCCTGGGAGGGAGTTGCCAGCGACCTTGCTTTTAATCCTGAACAAAGCCGGAATATAAGCCTCGATATAAGGTATGCCTTGTTTCTTATTGACAAGTTTGCAGGTGCAGGGTATCTGCTTAATGAGATGACTATTGTAGAATAAGCAAACACTTAGTCAACCTGCCGCGACGCTAATAATGGGATCAGAATCTTAGTAAGGAATATCTCCTTACCTGGTTTTATGATCCATTGAAATCGTGATTGCCACCCGATTGTTTCGGTAAGATTCTCATACTGGGCAAAATTATACCATGTCAGATTAGGGCTGAACATAAAATTCAGATTTGCTCTGTAAATCTGGGTAACGAAATTACCATCAGGCAGATCAACCCATTTTCTGTCCGATTCCAACCCAATATACAGAGGTACAAACACTTTATAACCAGCCTGCAAAAGAAGGTCAGTCCGACTGCCTGAATAAAAGTGGCCAAATCCTGCTTTCACAGCTGTCCAGAAATTCCTGCGTTTAGCAGAGGTTATCTGGATAGAATGTCTCCAGAAATTATATTCGTCAGCAGGTATGACAAAGGTTCCAAAAATGTTAAAATCCGTTTGAAGCGACTCAAACTGATACTGGGAAGCGAGCGTAATCTTGTCGCCGCTTAAAAACAAGATCTCCGAAAGGTTCAGGTCAATTTGAGATGTTTGTAAGCCTCCGTTGTGTAAATCAGTGATAAAGAGATACTTTATGCCGGTCTTGATCTGCATAACAGGAGAGTCTTTAAGCCTTGGGCCCAGTCCAATACCTCCATAAAAATCACGGATATTTTTGCGTGGGATAAAGCCAAGTCCGGGAGTAAAATCCTCTCCGATCTGAAGGTAGCCAACTCTGAAATTAAGGAAGTCGTTAGGATAATTGATCTCTGTCCCGAACGAAATATCATTTCCATTTAATCCTTCAGTAAAAGATTTCAATCCATACAGATTATACGTGATATTTTTATTCCCGGATATCTGTGAACTGGCGAGCCTGAGATCGATGCCGGCGAGAGAATTATCTGCTCCAGAAAATGCATTCCCGTTTGTGCCGATAACACCTATTGACGACTGTTTCCCAATGTTTCGGGAAATGCGTCCAACAGAGTACCCTGGATTTTCCCACTCATTATCATCTTTAATATGGAGAACTCCTAAATTCCAGTTACCTATTTTGCCGGTGAATTTTCCACCATATTTAATAGGAACAGGATTACCGTTTCCATCCAGCCCTATTCTTCTGGAGAAAAATGGGATCATCTGTGTATTTTGGGGATTATCACTGTCTCCGTTTATGCCAAATGTGAAGAAGTTGGCCCCATCGAGAAAGAAATCTCGCTTCTCCGGAAAGAAAAGGCTAAAGCGTGTCAGGTTTATCTGTTTTTCATCTACCTCTGTTTGTGCAAAGTCGGTGTTCACTGTTACTGCAGCTTTCAGCGATGGTGTTATATTGTAAAAAGCATCGAGCCCTCCGTCTATTACATATTTTGAGTCTGCATCCTGTTTCTTGCTGATGCCACCTGTCAGGTATGGTATAATATCAAGTCCAATTCCCTGGGTGATATCTGTAAGTCCTGTTATCCTGCCAGCATCAGAGATCTGAAATCTGTTTGCATTAAGTGATGTTGCTGGCCATGTGGATATTTCAGATTTTCTTTTAATATACCTGATCAGTTTAAGGCCCCAGGTGCTGTTCTCTTTATTAAATCCCAGAGTTTTGAAAGGTATAATAAGCTCTCCTTCCCATCCATTCTCTGTTATCCGGGCCTTACCGTCCCATAAACCATCCCACGATTTGTTGAAATCTTTTCCATTCTCATTTACAACAGCGTCCCCGATACTTCCCCTTGGACCTATCTGGAACCAGTACCCGGCACGCCCGTCATGATATGTGTCCAGAATTATCTGTACTCTGTCGTCTTCCCCAAGATCTCCGTCGCGCGATAACTCTTTTGCAGTCACCCCATTAGGGTCGTCAAAACAGCGTATTCCCACATATATATTATTATGATCGTATAGAAACAGGAATTCTGTTCTTTCAGATGATGGCTCTCCTGTGTTTGGTTCTCTCTGGAACAATTCATTAATTTTGGAGGCCTTTTCCCAGATATTATCGCTAACTGATCCATCAATTGTTGGAGCGGTATCAGTATAGACTGCTTTTATTTCAGGTTGGGAGAGAAGTGTTAATGATCTTAGAACAAGAAAACAGATTGTTAATAGGGAAAAACGCAGCATAGAAAAGGATATCAATAATGAATATAATTTAATCGGTAAGTACAGTCTTAATTATATTGAAGAGTTCGGCTTTCTTAATTGGTTTTGATATATAGCCATTACATCCGGAACTGAGGCATCTTTCTCTCTCGTCGGGCATTGCATAAGCTGTCTGGGCAATTATTTTCGTACTAAAGCCAGAAGAATGCATTTCTTCCAGAAATTCAAACCCTGACATTACAGGCATATTTATATCGAGCAGTATGAGATCCGGCATAGATTCCCTGACCATGTCCAACAGGATTTTCCCGTTTTCAGCGTGTATGATGTTTGCATTATGTCCGTTAAGAAGCAGTTGAAGATAACGGAATGAATTATAATCATCTTCGGCTATTATTATATTTTTTCCTTTCAAAGGAGCAATCTCTTCTGTTATGTTTGTAACAATAACTGATTCTGTTTCTGCAGGAATGTAGGGTAGAGTAAAATAAAATACAGATCCCGCATTTATTTCTGATACGAGCCATATATTCCCGCCCATAAGGTCAACTATACCTTTGGAAATACTAAGTCCAAGTCCGGCACCTTCGTGAAATTGTCCCTCTTCAACCTGCCTGAATTGCTCAAATACAATCTTACTCATCTCTTTAGGAATACCAATACCTGTGTCTTTGACATAGAATTCAATGTATTGCCCATCATCTGATTTCTTGATCGAACAACCAGTTTCAATTAGGCCCTTATCTGTATATTTAATTGCATTACTTAACAGATTATCAAGCACCTGCTGTATTCTTATTCCATCAGAAATGATTTTAACATTTTGGTATTTTTCGGGATAATTTAAAATCAGTTTGATATCTGGTTTTTTTAATAGTAGTTCACTTTTTCTGAACGACTCAGTGCTTCTTATAAAGATATCATATAAGCTACATTCTCCATTACTGATTTTAAGCTGCTTTGCTTCAATTTTTGACAGATCGATTATATCGTTGATCAGCTGCAATAATCGATTACTTGAACTTTTTATGATATCAATATATTGTACCTTATCAGATTCGTCAATGCTATATTCTCCCAAAAGTGTTGAAAATCCCATAATAGCATTCATCGGTGTTCGGATCTCATGGCTCATATTAGCCAGGAAAATTGATTTTAACTTGTCGCTTTCTTCTGCTTTTATCTTTGCATTAATGAGGTCCGCTTCAGCCTGTTTTCTTTTTGTAATGTTCTCCCCAATTCCGGCAATTCCGATCACATTTTCATTCTCATCTCTCAGCATGGTGCAGTTAACTGAGACTATAATTACAGATCCATTTTTGACAGTAAATTCAGTTTCAAAGTTTAAAGCACTCATTTCGCCTTCTAAAATCCGGCTTAATGTTTTTTTAAATTTCTCTCTTGAATCCTCAGGAATAAATGTATCAATCAAATTCATTCCGGATAATTCCTCAAAAGAAAACCCTGTAATATCTATAACTGCTTTATTACAGAATGTAATTTTAGCATCGGTATCAACAATAGCAGTAAATAGAAAAGTATTATTTAACAATTCAGAAAATCGTCGTTCTGATTCGCGCAGTTTTTCAGATGCTTTTCTGTTCTGCCAGTTTCTGTACTGTTTAAACATAAGTGTACCTAACAAAACAGTAACTGCAGGGTAGATTGTCAGATTAGGGAAAGCAATGATCTTCAGAGTGTCTAAGGTTTGTTCTGATGGCAAGAATATTGTGCACCCGAGCATAACAATATGAACCACATAACCCATGGCCGTCAGTTCAAGAAGATAGTATCTTTTTTTTCCTAATGGGCGGTATTTATTCCAGGCCATTCCAATTAATCCAGAGGTTACTATTACAGCTATCCCCATCCAGGTACCATCACCTCCAATTGAATATCTGAATACCCCGGTGATCACCATTGCAATGAGCGTGGGAAGTTTTCCGAAAAATAGTCCTGAAACAGAGAGAATTACGGACCTGGTGTCGAAAACGAGCCCGGGGACGAATATCCATGGCGTAAGCATCAGGATTATGCCAATAGTGCCTATCACAAACCCGGTATAGATTTTATTTAAAATACTTCTTGGTTCATTTCTTTTGTTCCACCAGAAATCATACACAAGGCTAAATGCCAATAATATTGCAGTATTCTGCAGTAATCCTACAATAATAGATTCTTCCATATTAATAAGATATAAGTCGCAGAAAATGATCAAAAAGATTAAATAAAATCTTTTTACTGGTCATTATTCTCAATAAAAAAAAGCGTGGCAATTTATAAAAAATAGAGATACGCTTACTAAAAGATATTTAATTTAATGAAACCCACATGATTTACTTCAGTCATAACCGGGCTTCGCTTCGGTTCTTCGTTAGCCCCTTACCCTAAAGGGTGCGAAGAACCGACGAAGTGAAGCATGGAGCTCGGCGCAGCCAAAATTATTTTACTCCTTTTAAGGTTGAGGTAAATAATTGATTTTCAAGCATAAAACAATCGATATTATGCTTGATTCACGATAGTCACATTAAATTATTAACTTTCACAGGAAATTATTTCAACATGAAAGTAGTAGCTGATGACAAAATTCCCTTTCTGAGAGGCGCCCTGGAATCCTTTGCTGATGTGGTATATGTGCCTGGTAAAGAGATTGATAATGAAACTCTGAAAGATGCAGATGCCCTTCTTGTTCGTACAAGGACGCATTGTACAGAGTCGTTACTGAAAGGAACCCGTGTAAAATTCATCGGGACTGCCACAATCGGATTCGACCATATCGATACCAGCTACTGTGAAAGAAATAACATTCACTGGACCAACGCTCCTGGTTGTAATTCGTCATCTGTTCAACAATACTTAACCGCGGCCCTGTTTAAGATATCTTCCGGATTCGGATTTGAGCTGAGAGGGAAGACCCTTGGCATTATTGGAGTGGGAAATGTTGGCTCAAAGGTTGAAAGAATTGCCCGGTTATCAGGTATGAAGGTGCTTCTTAACGATCCTCCCCGGGCAAGGGCAGAGGGTGATATGAATTTTGTAAGACTCGATACTCTTCTTGCTGACTCAGATATTATTACTGTGCATGTCCCATTGAATAGTGTGGGTGTGGATAAGACTTTCCATCTTTTTGGCCGGGAAGTTTTTAGCCTTATAAAGAGAGGAGCCTGGTTTATTAATTCTTCGCGCGGAGAAGTTGTTGATACCGGCGCTCTTAAGGCAGCTCTTGATTCTGGTACTTTGGGTGGGGCTGTAACAGACGTGTGGGAGGATGAGCCTGACATTAACCTTGATCTTATGTCCAGGGTATTCATTGCCACTCCTCATATTGCAGGGTATTCTACTGATGGAAAAGCAAATGGGACTGCCATGGTTGTTAACTCATTATGCAACTATTTTCACCTGCCACTGCTAAACTGGTACCCTGATAATGTTCCTGATCCTGAAAAACCTGAAATTGTTATTGATTGTATTGGCAAATCCGATGAGGATATAATAAGGGAAACTGTTAATCATACCTATAATATATCTGAGGATGATATGAAACTTCGTTACTCTCCGTCTGACTTTGAGAGGATCAGAGGTGATTATCCACTGAGAAGAGAGTTTACTTCTTATAAGGTAAGACTTATTGGAGGAACTGATTATCTCATTAAAAGGATTGAGGGAATGGGATTTAAAGTCTGAGTTTTAAGTTTAGTCAATTTGGCTTTTTGTGTCCCAGACTATCTCTTTCAAGCATGAATTAATTCTCTTGCCTCTGCATATTCTTTTACCTGGAACACAAATGCCTGCATTCTTGTATCGAGAGAGACAGAATCCTGGCCGTCGTAAGCGATGTTTATGAATGGGATATTGTTATGATCCTGGCGGAAAGAGTCGCTCACGGAAGCAATAAGAGTACCGGGCATGCATGTAAATGGCAGTATGGCTGCTATTCCTGAAATCCCTTTCTTTGCAAGAGCAACAGAGGTCCCCATCGCAATTGGAGGATCTCCATCGTAATATTGATTAACATATTTATTGCAAAGGTTAAGCATATCGTGCAGAGATACATCTTTTTCATGATCGGTGAATTTCTTAATGCCACGCAGCAGAGATGAAGCAATAACATCCTGGCCGACAGCCTGAATCTTTGATTTAATAATGCCAATATTATCATTTTTCCACCGGCTGTCGCGTGTAAACCTTGAGGTCGAGTATTGAATCCACTCTGAGAAAGGTCCAACAAGTAC
>JFJP01037990.1_pt1 | contig 20599 bp, 19 predicted proteins | sample 431651 | NCBI WGS metagenome assembly JFJP01 (sample SAMN02602958, study PRJNA72255) | Microbial mat metagenome, whole genome shotgun sequencing project. | biome: fresh water; feature: sink hole; material: water; isolation source: purple microbial (photo- and chemosynthetic) mats found in...
TCATTAATCATTAATCATTAATCATTAATCATTAATCATTGAACCATTAATAATTAACCATTAACTAAATAGTCCTTCGCTCAAAGCTATTAACGCACGTTTCTTATCTTCGGCATTAATCAGGAAAGAAACATTGTAATTGCTACCACCATACGAAATCATACGTACTGGAATTTCTTTCATGGCATCAACGGCTTTTGCCTGAAAACCTACGTTTTCGGAAGGTAAATCGCCTACCACACAGATAATTACCATGTTCGAGTCAATTGTTACCGTGCCCAATTTCTTCAGATTGTTTAGAATCTCGTCTAAGCGTTTGGTATTATCAATGGTTATCGATACGCCCACTTCCGAAGTAGTAATCATATCAATCGAAGTTTGGTACGACTCAAAAATTTCGAACACTTTGCGCATAAATCCGTGTGCCAAGAGCATACGACCCGATTTAATTTTGATAGCCGTGATGTTATCTTTGGCAGCCACTGCCTGAATAGTACCTTTTTTGCTCTGCATCGAAATAAGCGTTCCAGGAGCAGAAGGCTGCATGGTGTTGAGCAAGCGAACTGGAATATTATTCAGTTTAGCAGGTAAAATACAAGTTGGATGTAGAATTTTGGCGCCAAAATAAGCCAACTCAGCAGCTTCCTCGAAATGCAAGAAAGGTACAGGTTTGGTGCCTTCCACAAAACGTGGGTCATTGTTGTGCATGCCGTCAATGTCCGTCCAAATCTGAATTTCGGAAGCTTTTACGGCTGCACCCACCAACGAAGCAGTATAATCGCTACCACCACGTTGTAGATTGTCTATTTCGCCATAAAAATTGCGACAAATATAACCTTGAGTAATATAGTAGGTATTATCTGGAGATGCTTGCAATTGTTTTTCTAAATTTTCGGCAATAAACGCAGTGTCCGGCTCCGAATTTTTATCAATCCGCATATATTCCAATGCAGGCAGCAAAGCACTATTTTCGCCTTTTTCGAGCAAATAAAGCTGAAACATATTGGTCGAAAGCATTTCGCCCTGAGCCAAAATGGCTTTTTCTTCGAAAAGCGTAAAAACCGATTTTGAGAACGAACGAAGGTACTCAAAAATAGATTTCAGGATAGTTTTGGATTCTGTTTTGTATTTATCGCTGGAATATAATTCATCAATTACTTCCATGTATTTCTGTTCCAATACATTGATGCGTTCGATGGCACCCGTTGTATTCATTTTGTAAAAATAGTCGGAAATTTCAACTAAACTGTTCGTTGTGCCCGACATAGCCGACAAAACCACAATTTTACGTTCGCCGTCGCAAATCAAATTAGCAACGTCTTTTATTCGTGCTGCTGAACCTACGGATGTTCCGCCGAATTTTAATACCTTCATTTTTTTATTTTTTTTTAATTAGAAATTGACTGCAAAAGTAATATTTTTTATCGGTTTTTTAATTGTTTCTTTCTACTATTTGTTTTACAAAACTAAAAAACAACTATAATTTCATCAATTTGGGCGTGCCCCTTCGGGTCGGGCTGGAGTTTATCCCGATGCTTATTGGGGCTCTTGTACCGCTGAAATACGGCGGCACGCCGCTTCTATCCCTCACGCATCGCAGCGCGAAGGGCAGTGCGTTATATTTATCTCTCCAATACCCTCCCCAAGTGATATTCCACCAATTGATTTTAGCCATCGTAAGTGCTGTCTTTTATTTCTACCAAAGCAGTTTGGCGGTCTTTGTTGTACCCTACATAAAAACGGACGAGGACAAATACCTATCGGTATTTAAATTTTACATTATTGTAAATTCTTAATCAAAAAAAACGTTGTTCTAATGTGTCTATTGTGCCAGCTGCGGCAGGCAGAGTTTAAATCTTAGCGCTTGACCGAAAGGTATAAGCAGTTAAACTTTTTTTTTTTTATTTTTGTTTTCTCTTCAGGAAAACGTTGAAAAAGCCTTGCAAATTATTCATTTAAGTATTTAGTTATTTCTGAAGCCGTTTCAAACGAATTAATGTTATTCTTCCGATTTAACGCTTTTATTTAGTTACAAATTTGCCGCTAACCATTTTCGAAGCACATCTGGACTCTTGCCACATCGTTGAGCGTAATCCTGAAACTGCTGTTCATCAATTTTTCCAATATTAAAATATTTCGATTTTGGGTGGTCGAACAAGAGTCCACTTACAGACGCATTTGGATACATAGCACCATTTTCGGTAAGCGAAATGCCTAAATTCTCGAAATCGATTAGTTTATCCATTGTAAAAATGAGCGACTGGTCGGGTAGGGAAGGGTAGCCTACTGCTGGTCGAATGCCTTTGTAGTGCGTTTTGAAAAACTCCTTTACATCTAATTTTTCATCGGGCACATAGCCCCAAATTTCTTTACGAACTTTGTAATGTAGCCATTCGGCAGTGGCTTCGGCAAGCCGGTCGGCTATTATTTTTATTAAAATGGAATGATACATATCATCATCCTTTTCGTAATTAGCAGCTAAAGCTTCGGCTCCTATTACGGTGTTGGCAAACACACCTAAAAAATCGTCGGCAGGTTTTATAAAATCGGAAAGTGCATAGCAAAATCCATCCGAGGCTGGCATTTGTTGGCGCAATGTCGGAATTGTTACTACCTTATTATCTGTCGATACAATAATATCTTCGCCTTGTGAATGTGCGTCGAAAATGCCCACTAAAGCATTGATAGTTATTGTTTTTTCGTCTAAAAACCTACGAAGCATTTCTTGCGCATCTTTGTAGAGCTTAAGCGCTTCCTCTGCTTTTTCACGTTCATCTTCAGGGAATTTTTGCAACCACCCTACCTTACACGAACCACAATCGCAAACCGATTGAATATCATCGTATTTTCCATTGAGCCGCCAAGCCATAAAAAAGAAAGTCCAGTGAATAAATGGGACAATTTCTCGTAAATTTATATCAACAAAACGGGTAATTCCCGCTATTTTAGGTGCAGTCATTAAAGTTAGAAATTAGTATTGAGAAATTGATAAATTGATAATAAAAATTTATCCTAATGCTACATCGAGTACCATCATGGTAGCGAATCCCAACATGGCTCCTATGGTCGAAAGGTCGGTTTCGTTGCCGGTTTGCGATTCAGGTATTAGTTCTTCGACCACTACAAAAATCATCGCTCCAGCAGCAAAAGATAAAGCGTAAGGTAATAAGGGTGTAACTGTCAGTACAAGATAAGCACCTATAACTCCCGCAATTGGCTCTACAATTCCTGATAATTGTCCATAAGTAAAAGCTTTTAATCTTGAAAATCCTTCGCGACGTAAAGGAATAGAAACGGCAGCACCTTCGGGGAAATTTTGCAAACCAATTCCCAATGCCAATGCAACTGCTCCGGCAAGCATTCCTGTGTCTGGATTGTTTGCAAGTGCGCCAAAAGCTATTCCTACCGCCAAACCTTCGGGTATGTTGTGGAGCGTTATGGCCAGCACAAGTAATACACTGCGTTGCCAAGTTGTTTTCACACCCTCGGCTTTATCAATCGAGAGCCCTAAGTGTAAATGTGGTAGTATTTTATCAATTAAAAATAAAAATGCACCACCACTTAAAAAACCAACTAAGGCAGGCATCCAAGGTGTGGTGCCGCTTTCTTCGGCCATTTCGATGGCTGGTTTAAGTAGCGACCAAAAGCTGGCGGCAATCATTACTCCGGCTGCAAATCCTAACATCGAATTTAATACCTGTTTATTTATGGTTTTAAAGAAAAAAACCATTGATGCACCTAAAGCAGTAACACCCCAAGTAAATAAAGTTGCAAAAAGTGCAAGTAATATGGGATTATAATCTAGTAAAAAATCGAGACTCATTGTTGATGTTTTTGATTGAGCATTCTCTTAAGTAAAAAAGGAGTTTTTAAGAATGATATTCTATTTTTGTATCACATTTTCTAAATTTCAAAGTAGAAGTAATATTATACTTAAAAAAATAAACACAAAAGTAATCTAAAATGTTGAAATTTTCTATTGTATAATAACAATATCTACAATTAAAGGCGATATAGGAACATGAATCGAATGTCTGTCTTTTTATTTCCCTGAATTTCCTCGTTGCCACTACTTATTGTTTTTCGCGCATCACCATACATAGTTTGGGCTATTTTAAACCAAAGACTAATGTTTTTATTCAAGTCATATTTTAAATTGAAGTAATAGCGCATGCCCACGCCATAAAATGTTGGAATTGAAAATGCGTATAAAATGTCTTTTTCGTATAAGTAAAATCGATTTTCGTAGTTTTTGGCATCGAAAAGCATGCATCTTAAATCAATACTTAAAGGGACTTTTTCAAATTCGAAACTTAAATCCTGATAAGCTGCAAAGCCTACTTTAGGACTTGTAAAGGCTGAATCGGTAAAATTTAATTCCACTAAGTTTTTTGTTGAAAAATTTCCATTACTGAAAACTAATTGATAGCGTATGGAACTTTTGGCGTAATTTTCGATAGTTCGAATTGGTATAATGTTGCTATTTTGCTGCTTTTGCTCGTACCGAATGCGGCAATTCATTGATAAGTTGCGTTTAGGGTTAAAGTCGGCTTGAAGCAAATAATCCTGACCTGTCGAAGGTGCATTCACACCATATTTTAACCACGGAAAGCGGTAACTGTCAACATAAGCTGAAAGTTTCCAATTCCTAAAAGGTCGTATTTCGCTTCCAATATACATGCCTGTTTCATTGTTTGTTCGGGTACTTTCCGAAAAAGCATTTGCATAAAAAGTGTCGTATTTGGGCGAATAATAACGCCATAGAGTTACAATGCTTGCCGTACTTGTTGGCGAAAACAAAATGCCATTGATAGTCGCAAATCCTTTATTATTCGAAAATGCAGTTTCGCCAAATACATTTAATGTTCCAAGTCGAACACGATAATCTGAACCTGCCGATGTTTGGCGTATTCCACTATAAAAGTTCAGGTTATATGGCGCTATTTCGGGAGCAAGTGTGTCGCTTAAAATCGTATGAGCCGCCGTAAAGCCAAGTCGTGCTAACCCGAGATTTGTTGTAGTATGCATCCCTATGGTCTGCATCGTTATGGTATGTTTTTTTGCAAATTCACTTTCAGTTCGATGCAAACCTGTTCGATAAAAACTATTAAATTTCTCGTCAATTGTATCGGCATCTATTTTTTTGTTTGAATAAAACAGGCTTATTTCCGATTTGCCAATTTTAAATGTTCCTCCAATGCCCTTAAAGTAGTTTGTTTCGTCGGTCGAACTGAACTTTTTTAATCCATTGTCGCGCGAAACAACATTTAGCGTGTACGACGATTTTGAAGAGCCAAAACCCGAATTGAAAACCAATCCTTGCCCAAACGACGCTCGATAGTTTCCAGCGACCAAGGTTTTTAATTTTAGTACGTTATTAGCCTGAAAATAGAACGAATAAAAATCGTATCCTTTGTGTTTTCCACCCCAAAATTGCTCCCCAGCATCTTTTTCCATTGTTGTTCCTAGCGAAATACGGTTTTTAAAATTAAAATTCAATTTCAACGAGTTGTAAATGGGTGAGCCGTAGTAGGGTGAGCTCGAAAAGCCTTGTGAATCAACGGTTTTTGTATATCCTTTTTTCTTTTCTATACTTTTGTCAACTCTAAAAATGGCCTCCTTTTTTCCGTATTTCAATACTTCGTTTAGGTAAATTTTATCTTGTAAATCATTGGATTCCCCAATTTTTACGAAGGGCAACATCCTCCTAACATCTGTCATGTCAAATCCGTCGACAAGTTGAAGCTCATAAATTGTGTTGAATTTTGTGTTTTTATAAAGATAGGCTACTAAATTTTCAATTTGCATATCGGATAAAAATGCTAATTTTTCGAGCTCTTCACGGGTTGTTAAATTCAGATTTAGTTGGTTTTCGGTTAGCGAAATTAAATCGTTGTAAAAGGATTCGTAATCAATAGTTTCTTCTGCTTCGGCAGTATATTGTTCGAAAATATCGTTAATGATTTCTTCGGCGGTTTGAGATGCATTTTGTGCTGACCCAATTGAGTATATCACTAAAAACAAACTGATTATTCGTATTTTAAGCTGCATGTCGTTTTAGTCTTTCGAAATGGTGTATTTAATTGCAGCGAACGTAGTCAGGCCTAAAATTGGATGTAGCTCTGTGTTTAGGTAAAAATCGAAAGTTTTCAATTTTAATCCAATTCCTACTGTCGGAATTAGATATTCAGCCTGATAAGCCCCTATTTTAAGGCTTAGAAATTCTTTTACTTCATATTCAAATCCACCTGCAACACGATAATTTCCGCTTATATTTTTATCCGTTTGAAAAAGAAAATCTAAATTTTCAGAAACATTCCAGTTAGTGCCTAAACTAAAAATGGTTGGAATTTGTTTATTCGAATATTTTAATTGTATTTTTTGTTGACCTGGATTAAATGTAGAAAAGCCAATTTTTACTGCTGGAGATACGCTAACAATTATTCCAATTTGAGGCAGAAATGAAGCAAATCGCTTGTTTGCTTCGGCTAAATATACTGAGTAGTAATTATATTGAACCCCTAATTGAAAAATGTTGCTGAAATTTTTCGAAATAGAAATCCCTGTGAGCAGTTCGTTGTGTAGTTCGTAACCCGAGTAAGTGGCTGCTATTCCAATGTTAATGAGGCTTGTAGAGGTCGAAAAGTAAATGCTTTTTTTAGCCAAAGCATTTATAATGTATTTATTTTCGTACTGAATGCCAACTTGTGTCCCATTTAATGTTGCCCCCGATGCAGGATTCTGAAATGCGGAATAATATTTGTTATCTGCTACCGAGGCATTTGCAACTGCAAAGGTTGAAGGAATTATGTCAGAAGTTTGACTTTTTAATACAAAAACAGTTAGGATAAATAGCAGAAATAGATAAATTTTTCTCATAAATAATACTGTAAACAAAAAGGGTTAAATAAATTCTAAATTTGACTTCAAAAATATGAAATTTTTTTTAAATCAGGATATTTATTCGCATAAAACGGATATTTTTTTAGTAAATAGATTAATAAGGTAGTTTCTAATCAATAATTCAAAGTTTATATTTTAATTTTGTGAAGAATTTATTACTTTTTGAATAATAATTTATTATATTTGCACTTTATGAAACGATTTGTGGCGTTTTTGTTCTCGTCAATATTTTTTGTTATGCTTGGCCAAAATTTAGTAGCTCAGCAAAAAGCGACTGAATTTGTGCCTAAAGGTGGTGCCAGATTAATGGCTCAGGTAAATGGGAATGATACTGTTCTACTGGCTTTTTTGCACGATATCTGGGTTTTTCCACGCTCTACTTTTAAAAACAAGGCGCAGGAGCAGTATTTTTGGCGTACAGTGCGCGATGTGAAGCGAACATTGCCCTATGCTAAGCTTATTTCAAGTGAACTTACAAAAGTAAATCTCACATTGGTAACTCTGAAAAATGACAGTGAACGCAAAAAATATATGAAAGAGTTTGAAAAAACAGCTTTTAAGAAGTATGAAGCTGATTTGAAAAAAATGACAGTAAATCAAGGTCGTATATTAATGAAATTAGTTGATAGAGAGTGTGATAGAACATCTTTTGATTTAATAAAAGCTTATAAGGGCTCATTTACTGCTTTTTTTTGGCAAGGTGTTGCTCGGCTGTTTGGATCAAATTTAAAATCAGAATTTGACGCATCCAACAATGATAAAGTGTTAGAGAGAGTAATAGTACTTGTGGAAGCAGGTCAATTGTAAATTTAAAATTTAAAAATCAAAAAGTAATTCTATGAACGTTTTCTTTAAGAAATTATTAAACAAACTAAAAAGAAAGAAGCATATTGAGGAGTCGGAAAAAACTAAAATTCGTCGTCGTATTCGAAATAAAAAGAATATTTTGAGCGATATGGAAAAATCACAAAGTTCAAATGCTGTGTTCGATAAAATTGAAGATTTACCAGCTTTTAAAAATGCCAAATCGGTGCTAATGTATTGGTCCTTGCCCGATGAGTTACCAACGCATAATTTTATCGTAAAATGGAGTACTAAAAAGCAAATGTTATTACCAATGGTAAAGGGCGATAAAATGTTAGTTAAGCCTTTTACAAGTATTGACGATTTACGCAAAAGTGATATGGGTATCTGGGAGCCTGAAGCTCAAAAGGAGTATTTGCGACAAATTGATTTGGTGATTGTGCCTGGTATTGCTTTTGATAAAAGTAAAAACCGTCTCGGAAGGGGCAAAGGTTATTATGATCGCTACTTTAATCATAAAAATATTGTAAAAGTAGGTGTTTGCTACGATTTCCAATTGTTGGAAGTAGTTCCAACCGAGCCTTTTGATGTGCGAATGGATAAAATAATTACTCCAAATTACACAATTTCATAAGTAAATAACAATAAATATCGCCGCATTCAAACAATTGAAACAGTTGTTTGAGCGGTGATTCTTTTGTTTACTAAGTCAGTTCCCGACCACAAAATCCTGCTTTTGGATAGTTCTGCATTCGTATTAATGAATAATTGTGGTAAAGCAGTACATGCTATTATAAAGTCGGTGCTCTCGAAAGTACTAAGTGTTATGTTGAGTTTTAGGATTATGTTGTTTATTATCAATAAGTCTTCCGTTCCAAAATCGATAATGATTTTTCTTTTTTCAATAATACTTTCTTGCTTTAAATCGTTCATCAGAATAAGTTCATAACCGTAACTTTTTAATTCTGAACTTGTTATGCCGCGTTTTGTCACCGAAATTATAGCTGGGCTAAGAATGCCATCGTAGTAAATTGTATGTGCCGATTCGTGATTCCCTCCTAAAATATCTTGATACTTTACCTCCCTTTCCGTAAGCTGAATAACCGTATTTCTTAGTATCTGGGCTTTTTCTGTAACAATCAACTGGCTACTCAGGCTTTTCATTTCCTCGTTGTAGTATTATTTTGCTTCTAATTCGTAACGTTTGTTTTAAACCTGGGATTTCTGGCGCAGGGTTTTCGATGGATTGTATCGCTTTTTGAATGCTATCTTGCGCCACAGCATCGAATTTACGTGTTAATTTTATGCTGTCAATCATTGCTATAAATTTACCCTTTACTGGATTATAATTAATTAACGCTCCTGTAATAGAATCAATACTATTTTTGCGTCGAGCATCAATTGTGATAGTATATCGACGCAAAAGGCTATCGCTTATTGTATTGCATACGATGCTGTCTGTTTTTTTGTCTTTGTAATGAATGCGAATAACGGCTTGTTTGTTTTTAGCTTTGTCTGTTTTGCCTACTTGGTGTAAAAAAGTGAGCTTATATTGATCTTTCCAAGCAAGTTGTCGGTTTTTTACAACAAATCGAAGTTTAGTAGGTGTCGAGTCTTTCGAGAATCGAAATTGAATGGATGTTAATGGCCAAAGGTTTTCTGTCGAATTTCGTAATGCTACGTAATCTATTGGATGATAAACACCTGCTTTTACATCTGTTTCTTTTTGGGTAAGCTTCTCAATAACATCACTATAAATGCGCTCAAATTTTTTAGGGTTTTTAGCATAATATGATAATGTTGAGTCAAATTGAGCTTTTGTAATGTTGTGTTTATTCAATAAGGCATTGTAGTAGTAGATGTTATTTCTGTCTTCTACTTGTCCCATGTTTTTAGCAATTAATGCGCCATCTAATTGGTGCAAATCAATCAAAAAATTAGTCATCTCTTTTCGAGAGATAGTTTTTCTTTGTGGATTGCTACAGGAGGTAAAAGCAAAAATGATAGCAACAAGGAGCAAAAATATGCGATGATTAGTTGACATTTTCTTTATTGTCAGACTTTTTAGTTTCTAAACTGTCGTTTAAATCTTTACGGAAAAAAATCAAAATTATTCCAACCGCTATGCTGATGGCCGAGTCGGCAATATTGAATACTGGACTAAAAAAAATAGTTTCGCCAGCACTATTTTTCAAAATTGGAAAATAAAGCATATCAACTACTTTACCATAAAATATTGGAGCGTAACCGCCAGTTTCGGGCAGAAATGTGGCGGCCATACCATAACTCTCACTGAATAAAAGCCCGTAAAACAACGAATCAAAAATATTACCTGCAGCTCCAGCCAACAAAAGCGATACAGCTAAAATATAACCCTGATTAGCTTCTTGTTTTATTAATTTATAAATAAAATAAATTAAACCGCTTACGGCAACAATACGGAATAGTGTTAAAAACAATTTTCCTATTATCTCCATTCCAAATGCCATACCGTTGTTTTCTACAAAAAATATCTGAAACCAGCTGAATACCTCAACATGTTCACCTAAAGCAAAGTTTAGTTTTATAAATATTTTTGATGCCTGATCAATTAATAAGACTAGTATGATAAGTAATAGCGATTTTTTTGTTACTGACATAGACGCTTTTTTTAGTTCTGTTATTTACAATTTAGCTCAATTTTGTAATTTGCAAATGCCTTCATTTAAGATAGTAGTCGATTAATATTTAAATAAAATTCGGCAACAGATTTTCATACTATTGCCGAATTTATCAATATCAACTATTTTATCGTTTGTTATCGTTTTTAGCTTCAATACTTAACGTGGCATGAGGTACAGCTCGAAGCCTTTCTTTCGGAATTAATTTTCCGGTTTCGCGACAAACGCCATAAGTCTTGTTCTCGACACGTACAAGCGCTGCTTGTAAGTGTTGAATAAACTTCATTTGGCGTTGCGCCAATCTACCTGATTCCTCTTTCGATAATGTTGCAGCTCCTTCTTCAAGCACCTTAAATGTAGGCGAAGTGTCCATAATATCATTGCCATCGGCATTTGATATTCCATCGCGCAACAACTCATAATCTTTTTGAGCTTTAGCAAGTTTGTCAAGAATTAATTCTTTAAATTCTGCTAATTCAATATCTGAATATCTCGTTTTTTCTGACATAACTGTTTGTTTTAAGTTGTTTTACATTGTACTTTTAGCAATTCGATTTTGTTGCATGTATTATTCTGCGAAAATAGCAAATAATTTGCAGACAGCCAATTATTTTCTATTATTTTTGAAAATCATTTATACTTTTGTAATTGAGATATTTACAATATATTCTTCAAAGTCAAGTTCGCTTGGATTAGCTGCTTTTTCAACTATCTTTATGTCTAAGGCCAATGTTTGCGTTGCTATATACTCTTTGAACTCTAAAACTGCTGCATTTATATTCTCATTACTTTCAATTTCAATGTTTATTTTGTCTGTAATTTCGAAACCGTTTGATTTACGAATATTCTGAATACGGTTTACTAATTCACGGGCAATTCCTTCGCGAAGCAATGCATCGGTTACTGTAATGTCCAATGCCACAGTTAATTTGCCTTCGTTGGATACTAACCAGCCGGGCATATCTTCGGTAACAATTTCAACATCTTCGATGCTTAGCATTACTTCACCAGTAGGCAAAGTAAGTTTGTAAGTACCAAAACGCTCTATCTCAATTATTTCGGGGCTTCCAAATAAATTCATTGACGCAGCAATTTCTTTCATTTGTTTCCCGTATTTTTTTCCTAATGTTTTGAAATTTGGTTTGATTTTTTTTACCAAATTCTTCATGTTACTGTCCACTGGTATAATCTCAATCTCTTTTATATTTACTTCGGCTTTAATTAGCTCGGAAATATAGCTGAGTTGATTGAAAGTAACTTCATCTGGAGCTGGCACAACAGCTTTGCTAAGTGGTTGACGAACTTTTTTATCTGCTTTTCGACGTAATGCCAAAATCATCGACGATGTTTGTTGTGCCAATTGCATACACGCTTCCAAATTGCTATCAATTAATCCTTCATTGTAAGATGGAAATTCTGCTAAATGAACCGATTCGCTATCATCTTTTCTTGTAACTGTATTCAAGTCAAGAAAAAGTTGATCGGCAAAGAATGGCGCTATTGGAGCCATTAAGCGTGAAATCGTTTCTAAGCAGGTATAAAGTGTTTGATAAGCCGAAATTTTATCTTTATCGTAAGCACCACCCCAGTAGCGTTTCCTATTTAATCGTACATACCAATTACTTAGGTTTTCGCCCACAAAGTCCGAAATAGCACGTCCGGCACGGGTTGGTTCGTAGGTTTCGTAGTATTCGGTTACATCTTTCACCAATGTGTTCAATAGTGAAATAATCCAACGGTCAATTTCTGGACGTTCCTCCATGGAGATTTCATCCTCCGTATAATTGAACTTATCTACATTTGCATATAGAGTGAAAAATGAATAGGTATTATAAAGCGTTCCAAAAAACTTACGTCGCACCTCCTCAACGCCCTCCATGTCAAATTTCAAATTATCCCAAGGCGATGCATTGGTCATCATATACCAACGTAATGGGTCGGAGCCGTATTTTTCGATCGACGAAAATGGGTCAACGCCATTCCCAAGACGTTTCGACATCTTATTCCCGTTTTTGTCCAGCACCAATCCGTTCGAAATGACGCTTTTAAATGCCACTGAGCCACGAACCATTGTGCTAATGGCATGCAAAGTAAAAAACCAACCTCGCGTTTGGTCTACTCCTTCCGAAATAAAGTCGGCTGGGAAGTTACTTCCACTATCTATCAATTCTTTATTCTCAAACGGATAATGTAGTTGTGCATAAGGCATTGCTCCCGAATCGAACCAAACGTCAATCAGGTCGAGTTCGCGCTTCATAGGTTTCCCCGAAGCTGAAACTAGGATAATTCCATCCACGTACGGACGGTGCAAATCTATATTTTTGACGGCATAATTGTCGGCTGTAAATTCGCCAACTTTAAAGTTTTTATACGGATTTTCGAGCATAAATCCAGCTGATATTGATTTTTCAATTTCAGCCATCAATTCTTCAATCGAGCCAATACAAATTTCTTCGGTACCATCTTCGCTGCGCCAGATAGGAAGCGGTGTTCCCCAATAACGACTGCGACTCAGGTTCCAGTCTTGTAGGTTTTCGAGCCATTTTCCAAAGCGTCCTGTTCCTGTCGACTGTGGTTTCCAGTTGATGGTGTCGTTAAGCGTTATCATTTCCTCTCGGCAGGCAGTGGTTTTGATAAACCAACTGTCGAGCGGATAATACAATACCGGCTTGTCGGTACGCCAGCAGTGAGGATAGTTGTGCGTGTGTTTTTCAATTTTGAATGCCAAACCTTGCTGTTTTAGCATTACGCAAATGTCAACATCGAGTGTTGTATCATCATCAGTTAATGTGATATCGTAAGCATTTTTCACATAACGACCAGCATATTCCGAATATAAATCTACATGTACATTTGAAGCAACAAATTCGGTGCTCAAATCTTCAATTTTGAAAAATTTCCCTGTGCGATCAACCATGGGCTGACGATTGCCATCTTTATCAATAAGCAACATTGGTGGAATGCCGTTTTGTTTTGCTACGCGGTCATCATCCGCGCCAAAAGTAGGTGCAATGTGAACAATGCCTGTACCGTCTTCGGTAGTTACAAAATCGCCGGTGATAACTTTAAAAGCTCCTTCACCTGGATTTACCCAAGGAATTAATTGTTCGTAAGCAATGCCTGTTAATTCTGAGCCTTTTTTATGTTCGAGAACCTCATATTCATTTTTGCCCATTACAGCACCAAGTAAATTCTCTGCCAGAATCAGGTTACAGATTTCTTTGGTGTATGGGTTATGAGTTTTTACTTTTACATAAACGATATTTGGCCCAACACAAAGTGCTGTATTTGAAGGCAATGTCCATGGAGTTGTTGTCCAAGCGAGAAAGTAGGTATTTTCTTCATCTTTAAGCTTGAATTGCGCCACACAAGTGGTATCTTTTACATCGCGATAGCAACCCGGTTGATTGAGTTCGTGAGTAGAAAGTCCTGTGCCGGCTGCTGGCGAAAATGGCTGAATGGTATAGCCTTTATAAAGGAGGTTTTTATTATAAAGCTCTTTAATAAGCCACCAAAGCGATTCAATATACCGATTATCGTAGGTTACGTAAGGGTCTTTCATGTCTACCCAATAGCCCATTTTGGTAGTCAAGTCTTCCCATTCTTTGGTGTATTTCATTACATCGTTTCTACAAGCTTCGTTGTATTCGTCCACACTTACTTTAGTGCCAATATCTTCTTTGGTAATACCCAACGCTTTTTCAACGCCCAGCTCTACAGGAAGTCCATGTGTGTCCCAGCCGGCTTTGCGCTTAACTTGAAAGCCTTGCATGGTTTTGTAACGACAAAAAACATCTTTGATTGTACGTCCCATAACATGGTGAATTCCTGGTAACCCATTGGCCGAAGGAGGCCCTTCATAAAATACAAAGGATGGTTTGCCCTCGCGAGTTTCTATACTCTTATGGAAAATATTGAGTTCATTCCAACGATTCAACATGTTTTTGTTTACATCGGAAAGATTAAGCCCGGAATATTCTTTAAATTTTGTCATATCAAAAAATGCGAATTATACGAATTAAAACGAAATAGTAATTTATTATTTAAAGAATCAATTAACCGATGAACCAATTGCCTGATGAACAGATTTACTACTTAACTGCTGAACCAATTAACCAATTAACCGATAAACAAATTAACCAATTTAGGGTTGCAAAATTACAAAAATAATCTGATTTTAGAAAGGTTATTTCAATGAATTTTATTTCAAGTTTAAGTTCTATCTATTTGATTTTTAGCTCAAATTGTTTTAAATAAAAAAGGATGCCTTTTGAGCATCCTTTTTATGAAAATAGTTTGAATGGTTTATTCTTTTACAACAGTTTTGTTAGCTGTATACACAATTTTCAATGCATAAGCTCTACGCAACGATTGCTTAATATCATTAATTACACCCATTTTAGTATCTTTATCAGCTTTTATCGAAACAGTTAGCAAGCTCTGGTCATTTTCGTTCATTGCACTACGTTCGCTAATAATAAAACTCTCAAGTTCGGATATATCAGCAAAAGCATCACCTAATTGAATTCGTGTTTCGCTACCAAACGATTTGGTATAAACTTGCATAGGTTTACCTACATAAATATAGCGAGTAAGTGATTTATTCTCTAATTTTTGTACTTCCGAAGCTGAAGGGGGCGAAACTCGAACTTTAAATGTTACTTCTTTCATGGTTGTTACAGCCATAAAGAAGAATAGTAACATGAAAATAATGTCGGGCAATGATGATGTAGCCAATGCAGGCGTTACTCTTTCTTTGTCTTTTCTAATTTGTGCCATTATTTTTTTCCTCCTCCTGCGTAATTTTTAGGTTCAGCTTCCGAAATTTTTTGTGGATAAACACTCTGAACAGCATTTTGTTGATCTTCGTCTAATTCTGAAAAGCTTTTACCAAATTTATCTTTCGATAGATCTTCGCGCAATTCATTATAAGCTGCAACTAATTCGTTTTGAACTTCGATATAAGCCTGATATTGAGTATCAACGTCATTTTGCAAAGATACTACGTGATCTTTTGTTATTTCCATCTCTCCAAGTAATGGGATAATCACTTTCGATTTTACCGGAAGCTTTTCATCGTTATTTGGATTTTTAATAAATTCTTTTGCTTTTTCACGTAATTCTTTTACGTTTAGCTCTTCTCCTTGTACTAAAAGTTGATTTTGACTGTTGATTTTAACAATAAATATATTACGTTTGTTAATGTCTACAGGTGGTACAACTTGATCTTTAAGTAAAGGTTGCGGTAGTCGACGCGACAAACCGGTACTAGTACTCATTGAAGTGGTTACAAGGAAGAAAATTAAAAGTAAAAACGCGATGTCTGCCATAGAACTAGCGTTTACCTCTGCGGTTTCTCTTTTTTTTCCCATGATTAAATTAAACTATAAAGTGAGTCGTTTTAATACTCGTTTTTTTTTATTTTATTTTCTTATACACGCCTGACCCAACTATGGTAAGCCCAAGTGCAATAAATAAAGCGTATATAGAAAATATCAACATGTCGGAAAATTTAGCCCAGAATCCTTGATTCTCAGTGCCTTCGTATCCAATAATCGATATTTTGTCTGCACTTCCGAGAAACCAGGATACTAAGAATACAACTGCAAATAAAACTAATGGAATAAGTGTTTTAATGGCAGTAGCAGGGTTCTCAATTAAACTTTTTACAAACCCAACAATTGTTAGAAGTATTGTTATTCCTATTGTTAAAACTAGTAAGAAATAAGACCAATACAACAATGAGTCTGTAAATTTTGGTACAGTAAGCGCATCTTCGCCTACCATTATGGAATCTGCATTACCACCTACATACATAAGTACCACTAAAACAACGGATACTAAGCCTAGAAGTAATACTGAAATTCCTGAAATTCTTTCTACAATTTTAGACATATCTATATTTGTTTACTGATTGATTTTATTTTTTCTGATGTTTCACGATGATGTCAAGCAAAGATATAGATGAATCTTCCATTTCGTTTGTCATTGATTCAATCAAAGTAAGAATGTAATTGAAAAATACTTGAAGAATCATAGCTGTGATAAGTCCAAATACAGTTGTTAAAAGTGCCACTTTCATACCACCTGCTACTACAGTTGCCGAAATATCACCTACTTGTTGGATTTTATCAAATGCCTGAATCATACCTACTACTGTTCCCAAGAAACCTAAAGATGGAGCAAGTGTAATAAATAATGATACCCAAGTAAGATTTTTTTCTAACAAACCTAACTGTACACCACCGTAAGAAGCTACTGATTTTTCTACTACATCAAGACCTTCATCATAACGAGATAATCCTTGGTAGAAAATTGAAGCCACAGGTCCACGTGTGTTACGACATACTTCTAAAGCAGCTTCTACACCACCAGTATTCCATGCTTCGTCGATATTAGTTAATAATTTTTTTGTGTTCGTCGACGACAAACTTAAATAAAGAATACGTTCGATACAAAGTGCCAAACCTACAATTAAACAGAAAGCGATTGGAGCCATCCAGCCTGCACCACCTTCAATAAATTTTTGTTTTAAGCTCTTGTGCATACCACCTTCTTCAACTGTTGCGGCAGCTTCTGTTACCTGAGTTGAGTCTGATACGGCTGAATCAGCCACTGCTGTTGTTTGTGCAGTTGCAGTAGAATCCTGTGCTACCGCTGTCATTGTGCTTCCAAAGCTGAAAATTGCTACGATTGATAAGATTGCAAATACCTTTTTCATTTTACTTTTTTTTTTGAGTTGTAAATTGTTGAATTTATTTTTGTTTTAATTTTAATTTTGTTGTTTTTAAGTTGCGGAGAAGAAGAGATTCGAACTCTCGATACCCTTTAGGGGTATACACGCTTTCCAGGCGTGCCTCTTCAACCACTCGAGCACCTCTCCAAAACGGGGCGAAGATAAGAAAAATTTATGAATTACAATATATAAAAATCATTTTATGTGTAACAATTTTTTCTTATTGTCGTTTTTGAGCCTTTTGAGGCTGTTTTTTAGTTTATTTTAAATAGTTTTGTACTGTTTTGAGTTGTAATTTCCGACACCTTTTCGATACTTAACTCATAAATTTCTGCCATTTTTTTGCAAATTAATGCTAAAAAGGCACTTTCATTTCGCTTACCTCGATATGGATTTGGAGTTAAGTAGGGAGAATCTGTTTCTAAAATGATTTTTTGAATGTCAATTTTTGATAGAATTTCGGCTAATCCAGCGTTTTTAAAAGTAACAATTCCATTAATTCCCAATGAAAAATCGCCAATTTCGAACATTTGCTCCGCCTCCTTTATGGTTCCTCCAAAACTGTGAAATACACCTTTTAATCCTTTGTTCTTATAAGGATACAAAGCGTTCATTGTTTCTTGAAAAGAGTTTCGAGTATGTATAATAATTGGTAATTTATAAAAAAGAGCCCATTCTACTTGTTGTTGAAAAGCAATTATCTGTTCATTCATATAGGTTTTATCCCAATATAAATCGATACCAATTTCGCCTACGGCAATATATTTTCGGCGTTCGAGTTCCGATTTTACAAGGGCTAATTCTTCTAAATAGTTTGTTTTAACGCTTGTAGGGTGTAATCCAATGGCCGCAGAACAATATCCGGGGAAGCTCGATTCTAAAGCCAACATGCGAGGTAAGGACTCACTATCAATATTTGGCATTATAATATGTTTTACCCCTGCATCTTTTGCACGTTGAATTGTTTGTGCAATATCAGCATCAAACTCTTCCGAATATATATGTGAATGCGTATCTATCAAGGTATTTACTATTTAATCATTTACAATTTACCATTTCCATAAAACCACCTTAAATAGTAAATGGTCAATAAAAAAATGGTCAATTCTTTTTCATTCCCACTCAATGGTTGCAGGTGGTTTGGAGCTAATGTCGTACACAACGCGGTTAACGCCTTTTACTTTGTTAATGATTTCGTTGGACATTTTAGCTAAAAAATCGTAAGGTAATTGCGCCCAATCGGCTGTCATGGCATCGGTGGAAGTTACAGCACGAAGCGCTACTGCATTTTCGTAGGTACGTTCGTCGCCCATTACACCTACCGATTGTACTGGTAATAAAATTACGCCCGCTTGCCAAACTTTATCGTACAAATTCCATTCGCGCAAGCCTGAAATGAAAATATCGTCTGCTTCTTGCAAGATGCGTACTTTATCGGGTGTAATGTCGCCCAAAATGCGAACAGCTAATCCTGGCCCGGGGAAAGGTTGACGTTTAATAAGATGGTGCATCATGCCCATTTCGGTTCCTACTTTACGAACTTCATCCTTAAATAATAGTCGTAACGGTTCGCACAATTTCAAATTCATTTTTTCGGGCAGTCCGCCTACATTGTGGTGCGATTTAATAACTGTTCCGGTAATCGAAAGCGATTCGATAATATCGGGATAAATGGTGCCTTGTGCCAACCATTTTACATCTTTTATTTTATGTGCTTCTTCATCAAAGACATCGATAAAGCCGCTACCAATAATTTTTCGTTTTTGTTCAGGGTCAGAAATGCCTGCTAGAGCTTTGTAGAAACGTTCTTTTACGTTTACACCAATCACATTAAGCCCGAGATGTTCGTAATCTTTCATTACATTTTCGAACTCGTTTTTGCGAAGCAAACCATGGTCAACAAAAATACAAGTTAGGTTTTTGCCAATGGCTTTGTTAAGTAATACGGCAGCCACCGAAGAATCAACACCTCCTGAAAGTCCCAAAACCACTTTGTCGTCGCCCAATTGTTTTTTTAGTTCTGCAACAGTCGATTCTACAAACGAAGCAGGCGACCAATCGCGTTTACAATCGCAGATATTCAGGAAATTTTCGAGCAATTGCGAACCATCTAAGGTGTGGAAAACTTCGGGATGAAATTGAACACCCCAGGTTTTTTCGCCATCCACTTTGTACGCAGCCAATTCTACATCATCGGTACTAGCAATTTTATTAAACGAAGCTGGGATTTTTGTAATGGAATCGCCATGCGACATCCATATTTGAGAACCAGATTGTATGTTTTTAAATAAAGGGTCGTTTGCATCAATAAAACTCAGATTAGCCCTTCCGTATTCGCGCGAACCAGCTGCTTCTACATTTCCACCCGAAGTGTAAGCCATAAACTGCGCACCGTAACAAATTCCAAGCACCGGAAACGTTCCACGAATATCCGACAAATCAGCTTTAAAAGCCGTTGGGTCGTACACCGAAAACGGACTGCCGGATAAAATTACACCTTTAATGTCAACTGTATCTTTTGGAAATTTATTGTAAGGTAAAATCTCGCAATACTCATTCAGTTCGCGCAGTCGGCGAGCTATCAGTTGGGTAGTTTGTGAACCAAAATCGAGGATAATAATTTTTTCCATGAAATGAAATTTGATAGGGATATAACGGACTTGTTTTTAAGAGCCGCAAAGGTACTAAAAAACAAAAAGTTGTGCAAATTTAATTCCTACGATTATTGCCCACTTCCACCACCGCCTTTCATGTCGTCGTTTGTAATGCCACGTTTGGCTTTTTTGACCGAAATATCCATTTTGCCAAAATTGTAAGTCAGGTTCAGACGCAATGACCGTGATAGACGAATATATTCCGATTCGTATTTAAAATCAATCGACGAACTGCTGTTCTGGTAAATTGTTTCCTTTGTAAATGGGTTATTTACGGATAAATTCAGCATCAATTTTTTCTTCAAAAAGTATTGCGAAAGCCCAATACTACTGTGTGTGAAGGCCGACGATTTACCCTGCAACTGTATGGATGATGAATAATAACCGCCGTTTAAGCTAACTGCGCCATTTTTCCAAAGTGTAATTCGAGCATTTAATGAACCTCTAAAATAAAAACCATCGTTTTTGAGTACTCTGTTCATACTCAGAGCTTCGAGACGCGAGTAGTTACCACCACCATTAAATCCAATATTGAACTTTCCACTCGGACGATACGAAATATAGGTGTTTAAGCCAATTCGCGTATCTTCGCCAATATTGTCGAAGGTAATATTCTGAACATTATTTGCATCAATAAACTGAATTTGTTCAATCGAATTTTTTGTAAACGAAGTTGTTCCTGTGAGTCCTAAGTTAAATTTTGGTGTAAAGGTATTGTATCCAATCTCAAACGAATGTGCCACTTCCGATTCCAGATTTGGATTGCCATAATACACAAACAAACGATTTGCTTCGTTGCGATAAGGATTCAAATACCAAATACTTGGTCGTTGAAGGCGTTG
>JFJP01058861.1_pt1 | contig 20596 bp, 22 predicted proteins | sample 431651 | NCBI WGS metagenome assembly JFJP01 (sample SAMN02602958, study PRJNA72255) | Microbial mat metagenome, whole genome shotgun sequencing project. | biome: fresh water; feature: sink hole; material: water; isolation source: purple microbial (photo- and chemosynthetic) mats found in...
AGCTTAACTCCAAAAACCGTGGGCGTCCAGTCATTTTCTCAAATCGCAATCATCTCGTTAGTGTTACTTCTCCAGATGAAGTAGCCCTGCTGCGTCATTAGAATGCTGAATAGTGGATGGGGATGTTTCTTTGGAAAAATCAGAAGAGGCCGGCGTGACGCCGGCGGTCCCAGCAAATTTGCCTTTACTCGGGGGTTGACAATTTATCGTGCGCAAACAAGATGATGGGGTTGTTGAAAGACAATAGCCTAGCAACTTCCCGATGAACGGGAAAACGAGGGAAGCCAGTGAAAGTCTGGCGCAGTGCCGCTACCGTGACCAGAAGTCCGATGGAATCTGGAAGCCGGGATACCTGTTGCAAGGCTGAACAAACTTGAACTTCTGGCGTTGCACCAGAGAGGAGAAAAAATGCGCGGTATTTTATTTGCTCCTGTAAATATGGGGGCGCGGGCGGTTTTTCCGGCGTTATGCTGGATATGCTGAATCCGACACACGGCGGCGACAGACGGCGGCTTGCTCAAATCTCTGGCCTACCCGCCGACAAAATCCTAGATTTTTCGGCCAACATAAACCCGCTCGGGTTTCCTAGTTGGCTTCGCTCGCTATTGTCCGCGCAAGTCTGTGAGCTGGTGCATTACCCCGATCCGCTTTGCACGGAACTTGTCGCCGCTGCATCACGGCGGTATGGAGTTTCAACCGAGGAAGTGGTCGCGGGCAACGGGACTGCCGAGCTGCTTTCGGTGCTGCCCCGTGCCGCTGGCAAACGCAGGGCACTGATTCCTGTTCCGTCTTATGTGGATTATGCGCGGTCGGCACAATTGGCTGGCCTAGATGTGGAGTTCCTGCCGCTCTCACGCGAGAACGGGTTCGACATTGATTTTTTGGCGGTTGAAAAAAAATTGCACGGTGACGAGATTTTTTATATCGGGCGCCCCAACAACCCGACGGGGAGAGTTTTTTCTGGTGATGAGTTGCGCGATTTAGCAGCGAGATGCCCGGAGACATGTTTTGTGGTGGACGAGGCGTTCGGCGATTTTGTGGGCGGCTTCGATAGCATGACGATGCGGCGTTCTGCGAATGTGTGGGTGCTCCTCTCGCTGACAAAAACTTTTGCTGTTCCTGGACTACGCGTGGGATGTGCGGTTTGCCCGATTGGTGGTGCAGAGAAAATGAAAGAGGTTCTCCCGCCGTGGAATGTCGGCACGCTGGCGCAGGCTGTTGGAAAGGCTGCGCTGGAAGATGCGGGGTTTGTCATGGAGACGCAGGCTTATGTGTCTGCTGCGCGGGAGACATTTCTGAGCGTGCTGGGGGAGTTTTCGGGGATTGAGGTTTTCGAGGGGGCGGCAAATTTTCTTTTGGTGCGCTTGCTGGATGCAGGGGCGGATGCTGCATTGCTTGCCAGACAAATGTTGCGCGAAGGGATAGCGATTCGTGTGTGCAGCGATTTCGTCGGGTTGGGGAAAGAATATTTCAGAATCGCTGTTAGGAGAGAAGAAGAGAACGAACGGTTTTGCGAAGTGCTGGGAAAATTTTTGAATAGGAAAACTCCGGTGGTTTCTGTGCGGCGCAAGAAGGCTGCTGCGATTATGTTTCAAGGGACAGGCTCGGATGTTGGCAAGAGCGTTCTCACTGCTGCACTCTGCCGTATTTTGCGGGAGGACGGTTTTCGTGTGGCACCATTCAAATCGCAGAACATGGCGCTGAACTCGTTCGTGACACACGATGGGTTTGAGATGGGGCGTGCGCAGGTGTTGCAGGCGAAGGCGTGCGGGCTCGAACCTGATGTAAGGATGAACCCCGTTCTTCTAAAACCCAACTCCGACATTGGCTCGCAAGTGATCGTGATGGGTAAGCCCATTGGCAGCATGGATGTGGGGGCTTTTATAAAATTCAAACCCGAAGCATTTGCTGCTGCTAAAGCTGCATTTGACTCGCTTTCTGAGGAAAACGATGTGGTTGTAATAGAGGGAGCTGGCAGCCCGGCAGAGGTGAATCTGAAAAAACACGACATCGTGAATATGGCGATGGCGCATTATGCCGAGGCACCTGTTCTGCTCGTGGGCGACATAGACCGTGGGGGAGTTTATGCGGCATTGGCTGGGACTATGGAGCTGCTGGACGAGCGGGATCGTGGGCGCGTGGCGGGGTTCGTGATAAACCGATTCCGTGGCGACGAGACGCTTTTGGCAGAGGCTCACGAATATTTGGAGCATCGGACAGGAAGACCTGTTTTAGGTGTGATTCCGCATTTAGAAAAAATCAATTTGCCAGAGGAAGATTCCGTTTCATTCAAGAGGGGCAGGCAGAGTGTTCGTCCGGCGGGTGAGACGCTGGAGATAGTGGTGGTGGATTTGTCGCATATTTCGAATTTTACGGATTTGGATGCGTTGTGCGGTGAACCAGATGTTTGGCTGCGCGTGGTGCGACCTGGAGAAGCGATTGGATGTCCGGACGCCCTGATTTTGCCAGGGAGTAAAAATGTGGCGCACGATTTGAGAGAGCTTGAATGGTGCGGCATGGTGTCAGAAATAGTTGCGCTTGCGCGGGAGGGGGGAACTGAGATTGTGGGGATATGTGGTGGATATCAGATGTTGGGTGAACGGATTTATGACCCGCACTGCATAGAGACGGGGGAGAAGAGCCAGCGGGACGCTGGCGGTTCCAGCGTTGGGCTGTTGCCGCTTACTACTGTGATGGAAAAGGAAAAGACGCTTCGTCGGGCAGAGGCGCGCCACTGCGAGTCGGGGCATTTATTGGAGGGGTATGAAATCCACCACGGACGGAGCACTTTTACTGGGGAATGTGAGCCTGTTGTTGTGGATGCGAGCGGGGATGTGATTGGTGCTGGGAGGGGTCTTGTGTGGGGGAGTTATTTGCACGGGCTGTTTGATGCAGACGAGTTTCGGCGTTGGTGGCTAGACCGCCTGCGTGTGCGGGGGGGGCTGAAGCCAATCGGGCGCGTGGTGGCTCCGTATGATGTGCAAAAATCGCTGGATAGCTTGGCGCGTGTGGTGCGCGGACGGCTGGATATGAAAAAGATTTATTCGTTGCTAAATATATGACGATAGAAATGCAAGTGCTGGCGGCTGTTGTTTTGGACATCACATTAGGTGATCCGAAAGGGTGGCCGCATCCCGTGAGATGGATCGGCAGGCTGGCGTGTGCGGTGGAGATGCCTTTACGCGCAAGAATACAGAGCGCACGCCAAGCAGGTGTCGCTGCTGTGCTGACCGTGCTCGGGGCGGTTGGTTTCACAGGCTGGTTTTTGTTGTGGGCTTCTTATGCCGTCCACACTTCTTTGGGCGATGCCGTTTCAGTTGCCTTGCTTTACACCTGTTTTGCTGGGAGGGATTTGGCGGATCACGGGCTGGCTGTTTTGCGCGAGTTGGAAGGCGGGCAGATGGTGGAGGCGCGGGAAAAATTAGGAATGATGGTTGGGCGCGATACGGAGGGTTTAGACGAGCCAGAAATCGTGCGCGGAACTGTGGAAAGCCTAGCCGAAAATCTGGTGGATGGAGTGACCGCGCCAATGTTGTTTGCAATTTTGGGCGGGCCGATTGGGGCGTTGCTCTACAAGGCCGTGAACACGCTTGATTCGACATTCGGATATAAAAACGAGAGATACATGGAGTTTGGATGGGCATCGGCGCGGCTTGATGATGTTGCCAATTTTATTCCTGCACGCCTGACCGCGCCACTGGTGGCGGTAGCTGCCAAAATGCTCGGGATGCGTGCGAGGGCGGCGTGGGATATTTTTTTGCGCGACGGGGCGAAGCACCCTAGCCCGAACTCTGGGTTGAGCGAGGCGGCTGTGGCTGGGGCGTTGGGCGTGCGACTTGGCGGGATGAATTATTACGGTGGAGTGGGGTCTGAAAAACCGTTTATAGGCGACAGCCACGAGCCATTGAACAAGGGACATATATGGGAGGCGATCAGGCTCATGACCGTGACAGCGATGCTTGCGCTGGTTCTGTTTTTTGGGCTGGGACAGATGTTTTTTTAAAGGTGCGACATGAAAGCCAGAACATTAATTTTTACGGGTGAAGGGAAAGGAAAAACCACAGCGGCACTGGGGATGGTGCTGCGTGCAGTTGGGCACGGCCAAAAGGTGATGGTTATACAGTTCATAAAATCGTGTCCCGACACTGGAGAGCTGGCCGCACTGGGGCGTTTGCCCGGCGTGGAAGTGGTGCAGAAAGGGCGCGGGTTCGTGCCGAAACGGGATGCACAAAAATTCCCAAAACATGTCACGGTAGCGCGTGAGGCTATGGCGTTGGCTGCTGAAAGAATCTCGGGCAATGAATATGATTTGATTGTGTTGGACGAGGTGTGCGGTGCTGTTGCCTACGGGCTGATTGACGAAGCGGAAGTGCTGGAGTTGGTGAGGGATCAGAGGAGGAAAGGATGCCTCGTATTGACAGGGAGGCACGCCACAGACGGGATGGTGATGCTGGCCGACACGGTGACAGAGATGCGCTGTGTGAAGCACGGTTACGGCGATGGAATCAAGGCGCAAAAAGGGGTGGAGATGTGAATATCCCGAGAGTGGTGGTGGCTGGGACAGGGAGCGGTGTTGGGAAAACATCTTTCTCGGTCGGCCTCGTGGCCGCGCTGGGGCGGCGCGGGTGGGTTGTGCAGACATTCAAGGTTGGGCCAGATTATTTGGATCCGACATATCTCGCCGCAGTTTCTGGTAGGCCGTGCTGCAACTTGGACGGGTGGATGATGGGAGAGGCTTATGTGAGGCGGCAGTTTGAGCGGGCTTGCCGTGGGGCGGATGCGGCGGTGATTGAGGGTGTGATGGGTCTTTTTGATGGGGCAGACCCCGAAGGGTTGGAAGGGAGCACGGCGGAAGTGGCTGCGTGGCTGGATGCGCCCGTTTTGCTCGTGGCTGGGGCGCGGGGCGTGGGCAGGAGTTTTGCGGCCACAGTCCACGGATTTATTTCGTTTGAAAAAGAAGTGCGCATTGCAGGGGTGGTGGCTAACGGGGCCGGCTCCGAGAAACACAGCGAAGGGTTGGCGCGTTCTCTCTCCGCCGCTGGACTCCCACCGCTGCTGGGGGCGGTTCAGCGCGGCGATTTTCCCGAGCTTCCGTCGAGGCATCTAGGGTTGAAGAGTGCCGATGGCGCTCATTTTTCGGAGAGTGTGAAAGGGCTTTTTGCGACTGTGGTAGAGACTGGCGTGGATGTTGGGAAAATCGAAAAACTGATGGGCGAGAAAAAAGAGTGTGTGGCGGTGTCAAGTTCGCAGCACAGTGGGCGGTGGCAATGTTCTCTCGGCGTTGCGCGGGATGAGGCGTTCCAATTTTATTACCCCGACAACTTGGAAGCATTGCGTGAGGCAGGGTGCAGGTTGGTGGAGTTTTCCCCGCTGCGCGACAGGACTTTGCCTGCTGGTTTGGACGGACTTTATTTTGGCGGTGGATATCCAGAGGCACATGCCGCTGCACTGGCATCGAACAAAGAAATGTCGAAGGCGGTTCGCGGTTTTGCATGTGGCGGCGGAGCGGTTTATGCGGAGTGCGGTGGGCTGATGTTTCTTTCCGAAGGGATAGAACTGATGGACGGCACACGGCATGAGATGGTTGGAATTTTGCCAGCTTGGACAAAAATGTTGGAGCGGCGGAAGATGCTTGGCTATGTCGCGGCGGCCCTAAGAGGCGCGTGTTTATGGGGCGAAGCTGGGACGGTTTTGCGCGGGCACGAGTTCCATTATTCCTGCTTAGAGTGTGAGCCAGAAGGCTGGGAAAGGAGCTACGAACTGCGTTATGTTAGGACGGGAGAAACGCGCTTGGAGGGGTTCCAGTCAGGGCGCGTGCTGGCGAGTTATGTTCACCTGCATTTCGCTTCTTGTGCGGGAGTGGCGGAAAATTTTGTGGAAAGGTTGAAAGCATGAAAAAAGCGTTGATTCAGGATTTTTATAAAAACCCGATGAGCGGGGAGATGATAGAGGAGCGGTCTTTCGAGATCATAGATGAGGAGTCGCCCGGGAAACAGGGGTTTTCTGATAGCGAGTGGGCAGTGGTGCGGCGGCTGATACACACTACTGGTGATCCCGCACTGGGGAAGCAGATAAAATTTTCTAGCGACGCGATCAGTAGTGGAGTGGCTGCGTTGAAAGCTGGGGCACCGATATATTCCGACTCGAACATGATTCGTAGCGGCGTTTCCGTGGCGCGGCTTAGGTCGGCTTGTTCGTCGTATGCTCCTGAGAATATCATGTGTCATGTAGCGGATGCGGATGTGGCCGCTGGGGCGAAAGAGCTGGGGTGGCCGCGTTCGCTTTTGGCGGTGAGGAAAGCCGCCCCGTGGCTCTCTGGGGCGATAGTCCTTTTTGGCAACGCCCCCGTGGGTTTGATGGAGCTTAACAGGCTAGTGCTGGAGGAAGGCGTGAAGCCTGCGCTGGTGGTCGGTATGCCTGTGGGTTTTGTTCATGTCGTGGAGAGCAAAGAGGAGTTGTGCTCGCTGGGCGTGCCGCATCTGGTTGTGGAAGGGCGGCGCGGCGGTAGCACGCTGGCAGTGGCATGTTTGCATGCGCTGTGCGGTTTGGTGGGAGGAATAAACGGGGGATGAGTGCCTGCATGACAGGGACGGAAAAAGCGGCGGCATCCTTGCGCACAGGATGGACGACTGGCGCTTGCGCGGCTGCTGCCGCCAAAGCAGCGGCGCATAATCTTTGCGGTGGCGTTGAGGTTTCTGTCGTGGAAGTGCCCATGCCTGATGGGAGAAGGGTTTCGTTTCCCGTGTGCGAACAGTCATGCGGTGGCGCGTGGTGCAGGGCATCGGTGCGCAAAAGTGCGGGCGACGACCCCGATGTTACAGACCAAGCGCGGGTGGTTGTCACAGTTTCTTTTTGTGAGGGTGGAGATATTCGGTTTGTAGCTGGGGACGGTGTGGGGACGGTGTGCAAGCCGGGCCTTTCCATTCTGCCAGGTGAGCCAGCTATAAATCCTGTGCCACGCGAAATGATTCGGCGTGCGGTGCGCGAAGTGACAGATAAGCCTCTGGTGATCGAGATTTCTGTTCCAGGCGGGCGCGAGATGGCACTGAAAACATTCAACCCTAAGCTCGGTATTGAGGGGGGTATTTCCATATTGGGGACAACTGGCGTAGTGAGGCCTTTCAGCGTGCCTGCCGTGAAAGCGGCACTGGCCTGCTCGTTGGATGTGGCGGAGGCTTCAGGGGTGAGGTCGCTTGTTCTTGTGCCGGGAAATATAGGGGAGCGAGCCGCACGCAGGCAGTTCCGTGTTTCGGATGAACAGGTCGTTCATGCAGGGAACGAGTGGGGATATATTTTGGAAGAGACGGGGCGCAGAGGCTTTGGGCGGGTGCTGATTTTGGGGCATCCAGGCAAGCTTGGCAAACTGGTTTGTGGGGAGTGGGACACACATTCATCGAGGTCGCGTGATGCTCTGCAAGTTGTGGCGCGGATGATGGGCGATGACGCCCGCACTTGTGGACAGACGACAGTGGAGGGTTTGTTTGCATCGCTATCGAAAGCAGAAAAAGCGGAAGTTGGCGGGCGGCTTGCTTGCGAAATTTTGAAAGCGATAGAAAACAGTTTTGGGTTTAGAGGAAAATGGTCAGTGGTGCTCGTTAATTTGGCGGGAGAAATTCTTGGGTCTGCTGGGGAGTTGGAGGCGTGGAGATGAAACAGATCATGGTTGTGGGGTGCGGCCCTGGATCGCCAGAATATGTGACACCAGCCGCACGGCGGGCAGTGGGCGGAGCGGAGCTTCTCGTTGGGAGTGCGCGTTTGCACGATCTTTTTCCAGAATCGAGAGCGGAGAGAATTTTTGTAAGTGCAGATATTTCTAGTGTGCTTGATGAAATGGCTTCGCGCATGGCGGGAAAAAAAGTGGCTGTCATGGTCACTGGCGACCCTGGGCTGTGCAGTTTGGCTAGGCCAGTGATTAAAAGATTTGGTTTGGAGCGGTGCGGCGTTGTCCCCGGCATCAGTTCTGTTCAGATGGCGTTTGCGGCGTTGGGCGTAGAGTGGGGAGGGGCGCGGATCATCTCTGCGCACGAGCGGCTGCCAGATTTGTGCGCCGGAGATTTGTGCAGTGAAAATGCTGGTGCAATTTTGATGGGTGGGGCAGAGAGCCGTGCATGGGTTGCGGAGTTGTTTGAGCAGATGAGCGGGACGCACGATTTTTGGGTGTGCGAAAATATGTCATTGTACGACGAACGAGTTTACGCATTTGACGCCGATAACGCTGGGGCGGTTTGTGGTAGGAGCGTAGTAGTTTTTAGAAGGAGAGAAAAATAATGAAAACTGGAACTTTTTATGGTGTGGGTGTCGGTCCCGGCGATCCGGGGTGGATGACGGTGCAAGCCGTTTCTGTGCTAGGCAGTTGCCGGAGAGTGTTTGCGCCGAAAGGGAAAGCGGAAGGCGGCAGTTTGGCTCTGGAAATTGCCAGAAGCCACATCGGGTCACAGGCAGAAATATGCGAGGTTATTTTTCCTATGACCACAGACAAGGCCGCCCTGTCCAAACACTGGCACGAGGCAGCAGAGCAGGTCGCGGAATTTTTGCGCACAGGCGAGGATGCCTGTTTTTTAACTCTGGGCGATCCGTCGCTGTATTCAACTTATGTCTATCTGCTGCGGGAGTTAAAGGTGTGTCTGCCCGGAGTAAATGTAGTGACGGTGCCAGGTGTCCACTCGTATTCGGCTGCTGCTGCATTGGCAGAGTTTCCGTTGGGAGAGGGGAAAAATTCCATTTCAATATTGCCGCTTGATGACGATCTTACGCCATTGCGGGATGGGATAAGGCGCGGCGATTCATTGGTGCTGATGAAAGTGGGGGCGCGGCTTGGGGCGGTGTTGGATGTGCTAGAGGAGACGGGCGTGCTGGATGGTGCAGTGCTTGTGCAGAAGGCTGGGCTGGCGGAACAGAGGATAGAGAAAGATTTGAAAAAACTGAAAAGCGGGCCGGGTGATGCCGGATATTTGTCCGTCCTACTCGTGCCGGGAAAGAAAAAATGAAAGTAATTTTTGTTGGGGCGGGGCCGGGTGCAGCCGACCTGCTGACAGTGCGGGCATTGCGTCTGCTGGAGGGCTGCAAGTGCTGTGTTTACGCGGGGTCGCTGGTGAGTGCCGCTGTGCTGGCACTCATACCCGACACTGCGGAAAAACACGATTCCGCAGGCATGACGCTTGAGGAGGTGGTGGGTGTCTGCCGCCGCTGCGCAGAAAAAGGAGTGGATGTCATAAGATTGCACACAGGGGATCCGTCTATTTACGGTGCTATTCGTGAGCAGATGGACGAGTTGGACAAGCTGGGAATTGATTACGAGGTGGTTCCGGGTGTGAGTTCGTTTCAGGCCGCCGCTGCTGCGCTGAAGGCTGAGTTAACTGCGCCGGAAATAGCCCAAGCGGTTGTGTTGGCACGGGTGGGAGGGCGCACGCCAGTGCCGCCGGGTCAAGCGGTGGAGCATTTTGCAAAAACGGGTTCGACGCTCTGCCTGTTTTTATCGGTTCACGGCATTGAAGAACTGGCGCGGGAGCTTGCTGGGCATTACGGGGATGATTGCCCTGTGGCGGTAGTGTTTCGCGCATCGTGGCCCGAAGAAAAAATTGTGCGAGGGAGGCTGTTGGACATTGCGGAAAAAGTGGTGGCGGCGGGGGTGGAAAAAACGGCCATGATCGTGGTTGGGCGTGCGCTGGAGCGAGGCGTGACGCGTGCAGTGTCGAAACTTTACAGCGCTGATTTCGAACACGGATACCGAGGGGCGAAGTAGCATGGGAACGGTCATCATCACGCTTTGCGGCAGGGGAGTAGAGCTGGCTTTGAAAATGGGAGGACGGATGGGCGAGGCGAAAATTTTTGCCCATAAAATTGCGGGGAATCACAAAGGCGTGAAGCGATTTGATTCCGTTATGAAGTTGACAGGCGAACTTTTTGGAAAAACAAAAAAGCTGGTTTATATCGCCCCGTGCGGGGTTGTAGTGAGAGCGGTTGCGCCGCATCTGAAAGACAAGTATTCGGATCCTGCCGTAGTGGTGGTGGATGTGGGTGGCCGACATGCAGTGAGCCTTTTGAGTGGGCATGAGGGTGGAGCCAACGCACTCGCGCTGGAGGTGGCAAATGCGATACATGCCGAGCCTGTGATTTCCACGACTACGGAGGCGGAGAAAAACTTGATAGTGGGCGTGGGATGTCGGAAAGGGGCGAAAGCCGAAGATTTGGTGGCGGCAGTGAGTGGGGCACTCGAAAAAGTCGGTGCTGGAATTGGGGAAGTGCGGTGGATTGTTTCGGCGGAATTGAAGTCTGGCGAACCCGGCCTGATAGCGGCGGCTGAGATGCTGGGTGTGGGGCTGAGATTTATATCGCACAGGGAGATTATTTTGACAGCGCGGAAGTTTGGCAGGTCGAAATTTGTGGAGGAAAAAGTGCGGTTGCCTGCGGTGGCAGAGCCGTGCGCGCTGTTGGGAGGGAAAAGGACGGAATTAATTTTATGCAAAACGATATTAAGAGGGGCGACGGTAGCGATCGCCAAGGAAAACTGTTTGTAGTCGGCATAGGTCCAGGGAGCAGGCTGGATCGGACACGGCGAGCGGAGGAGGCGATAGCTTCCAGCGGTGTCGTGGTCGGATACAGGCCGTATTTGGACTGCATAACAGACCTGACGGAGGGGAAGGAGCTAATCTCATCGGGGATGAGGCAAGAGGCAGAGCGGTGCCGTGCAGCACTGGAGCGTGCGGCGGCTGGGCATGTGGTGGCGTTTGTATCGTCCGGTGACGCGGGCGTGTATGGGATGGCGGGGTTGGCTATTGAGATGGCGGCGGCGCATGGGATGTCAGTCCCGATTGAAATTGTGCCTGGGGTTTCTGCTGCAAACGCAGCAGCAGCTCGGATGGGTGCTCCGTTGATGCTTGATTACGCATGTGTGAGCCTGAGCGATTTGCTTGTGCCGTGGGAGACGATTTTAAAGAGAGTGAAAGCGTTGGCAGAGGCGGATATGGTCTTGGCACTTTACAACCCGAAGAGCAGCAAGCGTGTGGCGCAGATAGAGGAGGCATCCCGCATTTTGCGCGGGTATAGAGCAGACTCTACGGTGGTGGGTATTGCGACTGCGGTGGGGGCGGACGAGGAAAAAATAGTTCTGACAGACCTCGGACATTTTTTGGAAGAGGAGATAGGGATGAGGAGTATTGTCATAGTGGGAAATAGCACCTCGCAAAAGATGGGCGGATGGTTTGTGACCCCGCGTGGATACCGGATATGATTTTGTTGTTGGGAGGGACAATCGAAAGTGCGCCGCTGGCTGAGGCATTGGCAGGCGCAGGTTTTTCGGTGCTGGTTTCGACGGCGACGGATGTGCCTTTGGATGTGGGCGGGCATCCTGCGGTGAGCCGCATAGCTGGAAGGATGAGCGGGTGCGAGATGGCTGCCGTTGTGGCCGAAAAAGGTTGCTGGGGCATAGTGGATGCAGGGCATCCTTACGCGGTGCAATTGCACGAAGAGGCTTGCTCGGCGGCGCGGTTGGCAGGGATACCAATTTTCAGGTTTGAGAGGCCGACATGTGTGGTGGACGGGGTGCATTTTGCGGATGGGCACGAGGATGCGGCCAAGAAAGCGTGTGGTTTCGGGCGCCCTGTTCTGCTCACGACAGGGTCAAGGAATCTCGAGCTTTATACAAAAATTTTTGGGGCGCACGGTGCAAGGTGGGCTGCGCGTGTTTTGGATTGCGTGGAGTCTCGCACGGCGTGCGATGGCATTGGGCTTGATGGGGGAGAGATTATTTTTGGGAGAGGGCCGTTCAGCGTGGATGATAATAGAAAACTTATCCGCGAGCACGGGATAGGGGTGGTTGTCACCAAGGATAGTGGGGAAGCCGGAGGCGTGAACGAGAAAATCGAGGCCGCACGGAGCGAGGGCTGTGAAATCATAGTGGTGCGAAGGCCGCAGCAGCCGATGGCTTGGCAAGTTTACGGGGATGTTGGCGGGCTGGTTGGGGCGGTGCGCGGCGCGTTTGAAAAACGCCCCGTGTTAGCGGTTGATCTGGAAAGCGTGCTTGTGCCCGAGATATGGGAGACTGTGGCTCGTGAGACTGGCTGGGAAGAGTTGAAAACGACGACCAGAGAATCGGCAGACTGGGAAAGCCTGATGCGCGAGAGGTTGGATTTTTGTCGTTCGAAAAAAATTACATTTGCGCGGTTGCTGGAGATTGTGGAGCGGATGGAACCTTTGCCAGGGGCTTTGGAGTTTTTGGAGTTTGCCAAGGCAAGGATGGAGGTGGTTGTGGTGTCGGACAGCTTTGATGGGCTGGCACGACCGCTGATCGAAAAGCTGGGTCTGAAAAATGTATTTTGCCACCGCATGGTTTTGGACGAGGCGGGTTTTTTGTCAGGGTGGATGGACGGTAAACGGGTGCCGAAAGCGGAACGGGTAATGGAGTTTCAGGAGCAGGGTAGGGCGGTGGTGGCTGTTGGTGATTCATTCAATGACCTAGAGATGCTTTGTGTGGCAGACGAGGGTTTTTTGATAAAGCCCACAGCGGCCGTGAAGGAGTCGGTGATGGGGGTAGAAACAGTCGAAAACTTTATGGAGCTGAAAGAGGCGTGCAACGGGTTTTTAAATAAATTTTATTGTGCAGGGAGCGTGTCATGAGTGAGTCGGGAGTGATGGTGAAAAAAGGGAAAGTGTATTTGGTCGGAGCTGGGCCGGGAGATGTGGGTTTGCTGACTGTGCGGGGCTTGGAGTTGGTGAGGCAGGCCGATGTGATCGTGTATGACTATTTATGCAACCCGCTTCTTTTGCGGTATGCGCGGGAGGATGCGGAGCTGATATTTGCGGGCAAACAAGCGCGAAAACATCTGATGTTGCAGTCGGAAATAAACGGGCTGCTAGTTGAGAAAGGGAAGAAAGGCTTGTTTGTGGTGCGGCTCAAGGGAGGAGACCCGTTTATTTTTGGGCGAGGAGGCGAGGAGGTTTTGGCATTGCACGGTGCTGGCGTGGATTTTGAGGTGGTGTCTGGGGTCTCTTCGGTGTCGGCTGTTCCTGCGTACGCAGGCGTGCCTGTGACGCACAGAGATTGCGCGTCCTCGTTCATGGTGGCCACAGGGCATGTGGATCCGGCGAAGGGTGTTGACCCGATGGATTACAGTGCGTTGGCAGACTTCAAAGGGACGCGCGTTTTGCTGATGGGCGTGGGGCGTTTAGAGGAAATGGTGCGCGAACTATTGGCCCGTGGCGTGGACGAAAACTTGCCTGCGGCTGCTGTCATGTGGGGGACTGTGGGGCGACAGAAGAAGGTTGTTTCTACTTTGAAAAAACTGGCAGTGGACGCGGCGGCGGCTGGGATTTGCACGCCGGCTATTGTGGTGTTTGGAAAAGTGGTGGGTTTGCATGGGGATATGGACTGGTTTTGCTTACGACCTTTGCTCGGGGCGCGAATCGCTGTGACGCGGATGGGCGGGGAGGGCAACGGGTTGACGGATAGGCTTCTCTGCCTCGGTGCGGATGTTTTGGAAATACCTTTGATACGGATAGTCTCATCAGAAAGTGGCGGGCTGGAGTGCGCGGTAAAGCGTGCTAGTGAATGGGATTGGGTAGTGCTAACCAGCGCGAGCGGGGCGAAGTATTTTTTCGAGGCGATCATGCGTGTGCATGGCGATTTGCGTGCGCTTGGGAAAGCCCGTTTTGCCGCTGTGGGGGCGCAGACGCGTAGGGCTATAGAGACGCGTGGAGTGAGGGTGGATATTACAGCTACAGAGCAGAATGCGGGGGGGCTGGCAGAGAGGTTTGGCAAAGAGGATTTGAAAGGTAAAAAGGTGTTATTGCCACTGGGCGGGCTTGCTCCCGATGATTTGAGAGAGGCACTCGTGTCGCTGGGGGCGGACGCGGTGCGTGCCGAGGCGTACAGGACAGTTGCTGACACTAGGGATCGGATGGGGTTCCGTGCGAGGCTTGCGGAGGAAGGGGCGGACTGGGTAGTTTTCAGCAGTGCATCGGCGGTGGTGCAATGGGTGGAGCAGGGCGTTGTTTGTGGTGGAGGGAAAGAGACTAGGTTTGCCAGTATTGGACCTAGGACATCAGAGGCAATGCGCAGGGAGGGGATGGCCGTTGGGTTGCAGAGTGTGGAGCCTTCTTTTGAAAGTTTGGCAGAGAGTCTGGTGGGGTGCTGGAAAGGCTAGTGGCCTATAACACAAAAAGGTTCGCATGAAAATTTTTGTGTTATAGGCCACTAGTTGAGCTGTGTTTTTTCGCTCTTTACTGAACGAAACTGCCGTCTTCCATTTTTAGGACAATATCGGAGGCGTCTGCAATGGAAGGGTTGTGTGTGACAACGACGAGGGCGATGTCTTCGTCCCTAGCGATCTGCTTCATCAACTCAAAAACTTTTTTTGAATTATTGGAGTCGAGATTGCCTGTCGGCTCATCGGCTAGAATGACGCGTGGGCTGTTGGCGAGAGAGCGGGCGATGGCCACGCGCTGCTGTTCACCGCCTGAGAGGTGGTTTGCGCGGCGGTTGATTTTGTCGCCCAAGCCGACTTCTTCTAGGAGGTGGCGGGCTCTTTCATCCATTTCGGCTGGAGTCCATTTGCCAGATTTTTTCATGGGCAGGATTACATTTTCCAGAGCCGTGAATTCCTTGAGTAAAAAGTGGAATTGGAAGACGAAACCGAGGTATTCGTTGCGGAGGAAAGTGGCTTCGTCATCATTGATTTGCGTGGCATCAATGTCGCCGATCAAGATGCGTCCGCCGTCTGGTTTGTCGAGGAGGCCGAGAAGGTAAAGCAAGGTGCTTTTGCCGCAGCCGGAAGGACCGACAATGGAATAGACGCGACCTGAACGGACGGACAGGGAGACCTCTTTGAGGACATGAACCCGGTTTTCATCTTCGCCCAAGAAGCGGACGAGGTTTTCGCAAGAAATTGATGAGGCAGCCATGTTGTTGGGATTTATCTTTCGGAAAACGCGGACTTTGTCGAGCAAAAGGAGGTGGTTGGAATTTATTATTTTCAGTAGTTGACGGAAAAAATGAGTGAGGGAATGATGTGCGAAAGCTTTGGAAATAGCATGAACGAAGAGCAGTACGAGATACCTGTATGGTGGGTTTTACGGACGAAACCGCGCAGTGAAAAAAAGATGGGTGAATGGATGTCCAGAAAAGGGACGGAGATTTATTTGCCGCTCAGGAAACGGACAAGGTTTTATCGTGGGAAGAAGGTGGATTTTATGCTCCCATTATTTCCAGGGTATGTTTTTGCAAAATTTCCTGCCGTGGAACGGATCAGTCTTTACGATTCGTTTTGGCTTTTGAAAACGATCATGGTGAACGATCAAGACCGTTTTTTGATGCAACTAGACCCTATACGGAAAGCACTGGAAATGGATGCTCCTCTGGAAGCCTGTGCATATATGGAAAAAGGTGTGCGCGTGCGAGTGGCCAGCGGAAAATTCAAGGGGCTGGAAGGTGTTGTGCAAAAAAGGAAAAACCAAAACAAGTTGGTTTTGACTGTGGACATACTTCAGAGAGCTGTGTCATTGGAAGTGGATATGGCAATGCTTGAAGTAATAGCTTGACTGTGGCAGACACAAATTGACGCAGATGAAACCAGATGTGAAAGAGAGCTTGAAGTAATAGCTTGACTGTGGCAGACACAAATAATAGGTTCGCAACTTCTTAATTTTCAGAAAGTTAAGACGCAAACAAGCAGCGAATTGACGGGCGCGAAGTGTATTTATAACTAATTCTATTGGAGTGATTTATGTTTAGAATCCCGCTTTTTTCAGAAAAACGAAAACCAGTGACAGAACGGTGTGAGACGGATCCAAACACCAAGTTGCGATTGAAGTATGAACCTTATTACCAAGTCGTAGATGACGCCCAAGGCATTCATGTGACAGTGAAAGGGCGCAAGATGGTGATGATGTCGAGCAACGAATACCTCGGCCTCAGCCAGCATCCTAAAGTGGTAGAGGCAGCGAAGCAAGCAATTGATAAATGGGGTTGCAGCCCATGCGGCTCTAGGCTTGCGAATGGCAGTCGGCGATACCATGTGGAATTGGAGGAGGAGTTGGCGCGGTTCTTGGGGAAGGAGGCGTGCCATATTTCTACTGCGGGGTATCTGGCCTGCATGACTGCGACATCGCTTGCACAGAGGGACGATGCGCTGATTGTTGACAAGAGCATCCATTCGTCGCTTTGGGACGGGGCGCGGCTGAGTGCGGCAACGATAGAGAGGTTTTCGCATGAGGACATGGCATCTCTCCGACATGTGCTCGAACAACTAGATGCAGGGCAGCCTAAAATCATAGCTGTGGACGGGGTGTATTCTATGGAAGGCCACATAGCGAACCTGCCTGAGATCATAAAAATGGCCAAAGAGTTTTCGGCGTTCACGATAGTGGACGAGGCGCACGGGCTGGGGGTGCTTGGTAAGCAGGGGCGCGGGACGGCGAATCATTTTGGGTTGACTGGAGAGGTCGAACTGTTGGCTGGGACTTTTTCGAAAGCACTTGCAAGCACGGGTGGGTTTGTTGCAGGGGACAAAGCGGTCGTGGAGTATTTGCGGAGCAGCAGTCGGCAGATAATTTTCAGTGCCGCCCTGACGCCTGCGACGGTGGCGGCGGCACGCATGTCGCTGAAAGTTTTGCAGGAAGAGCCGCAGCACCTTGAGCGGCTATGGGAAAACACGCGATTCTTGCAGGGTATTTTGAAAAATATGGGGGTGGATTACTGGGAAAGCCCCACGCCTGCAGTTCCAATAGTGATAGGTAGCAAGGAGAAGTGCTACATGGTATGGAAATCGCTTTGGGAACAGGGCTTTTACACCGTGATGTCCATATCGCCTGGAGTGCCAGTCGGGAAGGATTTGGTGAGGACAGCCATTTCTTCGCTCCACACCAAAGAGCAATTAGAACGGTTCGGTGGCGCATTGAAAGTAGCCCTTAAAAAATGAAGATTGGAGTAGGGAGAGTATGAAACTTATTCAGCAGACGGAAGAGGCGTTAAAAAAGGATCCGAAGCGGTGGTTGGTCACTGGTGCTGCCGGGTTTATAGGATCGCACTTGGTTGAGGATTTGCTTTGCCTCGGGCAAGAGGTGGTGGGGCTGGATAATTTTTCTACTGGGCACAAAAAAAACTTGGACGAGGTGCGTGTGGCGGTGGGAGAAGATGCGTGGAAGCGGTTCAGTTTTGTATCTGGTAGCACCGAGGACGCCAGTGTTTGCGGCGGTGCGTGCGGCGGAGTTGACTATGTGCTGCATCAGGCCGCACTTGGGTCGGTGCCGCGGTCGCTCGAATACCCTCGAGCCAGCCATGAGGCGAATGTGACTGGGTTTTTAAACATGCTCGTGGCTGCACGCGATGCGAAGGTGAAGCGGCTCGTTTATGCGTCGAGCAGCTCTGTATATGGGGATGAGGCTACCTTGCCCAAAGTGGAGGCTCGGATAGGCCGTCCGCTGTCACCATATGCCGCGACCAAGAGGATGAACGAGATTTATGCGGAGACATTTGCTATCAGCTATGGCATGGAAACTGTGGGGTTGCGCTATTTCAATGTGTTCGGGCCGCGGCAGGATCCCGTGGGGCCGTATGCGGCAGTCATACCCAAGTGGATTGACGCAATGCTCAAAGATCGGCCTGTGGTGATAAATGGCGATGGAGAGACGAGCCGAGATTTTTGCTATGTTAAAAATGTTGTGCAGGGCAATCTGCTGGCGGCCACAGTGCAGGATAAGGTGGCTGTGAACGAGGTTTACAACATAGCGCTAAACACTCGCACAACGCTGAACCAGCTTTTCGAATATCTAAAAAAAGAGCTGGTGACTGGGCATCCTAGCTTGGCCGATAGAAAACCTGTTTATCAAGAGTTTCGCCGTGGGGATGTCCGCCACTCCCAAGCGGATATTTCAAAGGCGGAAAAAAATATAGGCTATAGTCCGACCCACACTGTTGAGCGTGGACTCGGCGAAGCTATGGAATGGTACAAAAGGAGCATTTTATGAAAACAATGGCAATCGTTGGTTTGGGTTATGTGGGGCTTCCGTTGGCACTACAGTTTTGTCGCTCTGGAATGAGGGTGGTGGGGCTGGATGTTGACGAAGCCAAGGTCAAGGCTATCCGTGATGGTGTAAGTTACATAAAACATATTTCTGGCGAGGAAATAAAAGAGCAAGTCAAAGCGGGTCTGCTTGAGGCCGACACGGATTTTGGGCGCGTTAAGGATGTGGATGCTGTGGTTATCTGCGTGCCTACGCCGTTAAACAAAAACCGCGAACCAGATATAAGCTACATCATAGCAACGGGCGAGCAGATCGCACCGCATCTAAAAAAAGGAATGTTAGTGTCGCTTGAATCTACGACTTATCCTGGGACAACGGATGAAGACTTGAGAAAAGTTCTTGAGGAAGGGTCGAAGATGAAAGCGGGGGAGGATTTTTATTTAGCGTTTTCTCCAGAGAGGGAAGACCCTGGTAATCCAGACAGCAAGGTGGCGACAATACCTAAAGTGATCGGCGGCCTGACGCCTGCCTGCTTGGAAAAGGCTAAAGAGCTTTACGGCAAAGCGATTAAAACGCTCGTGCCAGTCTCTTCATGTCGAACAGCCGAGGCGACCAAACTGCTGGAAAATATTTTCCGCAGCGTGAACATAGCTTTGGTCAACGAACTAAAAGTGGTTTACGCAGCTATGGGGATTGATGTTTGGGAGGTGATCAATGCAGCAAAAACCAAGCCGTTTGGATATATGGCGTTTTATCCTGGACCAGGGCTGGGTGGGCACTGCATCCCGATTGATCCTTTTTATCTGACTTGGAAAGCGCGGGAATACGAGCAGCACACTAGGTTTATAGAGCTTGCTGGCGAGATAAACACATCAATGCCAGATTATGTTGTTAGCCGAGTGGCGGATGCGCTGAACGACCATGGGAAAGCTTTGCGCGGATCAAGCATTCTTATTATGGGGTTGGCCTACAAAGCGAATGTAGATGATGACCGTGAGTCGCCGTCTTACCGCCTAATAGAGAAGCTGGAGGCGAAGGGTGCTAAAGTAAGCTACAACGACCCTTATGTTCCAGTGATCCGTCCTTCGCGCGAACACGGGCATCTGGCGGGCAGGAAATCGGTTTCGGTCAGCAACGATTTTGATCTGATCCTGATTTCTACGGCTCATGACGAATATAAGAAAATAGATTATTCAAAAATAACCATTCCGATTGTGGACACGCGCAATGTAGTAGATAAAAAACAAAAGAACCTCTATCGGGCATAACAGTCCAAATTTCACACCTTTTAAAAAAGATTAAAAAATATGTTGCGAAATCATCAAAATGATGATAAATATAAAGCATGAGAATTACAGTTGATGTTCCAGATGATATATTTGATGATTTATTTGCTATGACGGGCGAGAAAAAGAAGAGTCCTGCCATTAGCAAAGCAGTCATAGAGTTTGTAAAAAGAAAAAAAGTTGCACAGTTTGGCAGGTTGTTGAGGGAGGGGTATTTCGATTATCCACTCACAAACGACCAGATTGAGAGTGGCGAAACCGTTGGAGAACAGAGCTAAACTTGCAAGGTTGAAAAAATGGTTCTGGTGGATTCGTCAATTTGGATCGAGGGGATGAGGCGCGAGGGTGCTCTGGAAATCAAGATAGCCCTCGAAGCCTTGTTAGAAGCCTATGAAGCCACGCTATGCGGGCCAGTAAAAATGGAAGTATTGGGGGGGGCTCGTCGTGAAGAACTGGCGGGCATCCAATACTTTTTTTCCTTGATGCCGTATTATCCCTTTAATGAAAAAATATGGGAAGAAGCAGCGTCGCTCGGGGCGAAAATGCGTGGCAAAGGGTGGGTGATCCCATGGAACGACTTGCTTGTGGCAAGCGTAGCCTTGCAGAAAGGGGCGAGAGTTTACGCGCGGGATAAACATTTCGAACAAATGGCTGAAAGTGTGGGGTTGCGTCTTTACCGTCCAGGATATGGTGGGAGCTATCAGCCCGAAGAGAGGGATGATTCGTAAAGCTGAGAGGTAAAAGGCGTTCATGAAAAGAAAAAGCGTTGCATGGTTTCTATTGGTAGTGGCCTTCAATCTTTATGGGGAGGAAAAACAAAAACCTCTCACAGATCGGCAGACCCAAGAGAAGGAATTAAAAAGAATCAGCAAGGAGTTAGTGCCTATTCGTCAGGCAACCGAAAAAACAAAGCCCGTGCTGGAGGCTAGAGCGCGGTTGGATGCCGCTTTTTCGGAGTATTACGATGTTTTGAGGGAAGAGATGAAAAAACAATCTCCAGAAGCCAATGCGTTGGTCGAGCAAGAACTGAAGCTTAGAAAAAAACTATACGGGGAACATGGTGGGGGACGGGTGAAGACGGTGGAATGAAGTGCTCTTGTTCAATGTTGCAGGTATAATGAGATGAATTTAGTGAAGGTTCTTCGTGCGTGGAATTTATTGGCGGAACGAGTTCTTGAAGCAGCGAAGTGTTGCTATCGTGAGCGATTGTTGGGTTTTGCGGTCTTTGGTTCAGTAGCTCGCGGGACGGCTAATGCTGGAAGTGACCTAGGAGCCTGTCGGACTTAGCCCATTTTCAGAGAAAATAAGCCAATTTTCACCATCAAAACACCTTGGTGAAAAATCAAAGCCGC
>JFJP01005587.1_pt1 | contig 20586 bp, 16 predicted proteins | sample 431651 | NCBI WGS metagenome assembly JFJP01 (sample SAMN02602958, study PRJNA72255) | Microbial mat metagenome, whole genome shotgun sequencing project. | biome: fresh water; feature: sink hole; material: water; isolation source: purple microbial (photo- and chemosynthetic) mats found in...
CAGAGGTTGGCTTAGCTGCAAGACTTTGAACTGTACCAAGGTACTTGTTCCGCAATACATCAGTGGCTGGTTTCATAACGTAGCGCTCAGCACCACCTGGTTGTTATCTTCGTTGCCGGCGCTGTCAACAGCCCGGATAAGTAAATAGTAGGTGTTGCCAGGAACAAGCCCAGTCAGAGACTGGTTGAAGGGGTAAAGGTTCTGCAAGGCCGCGTCGGGGTTTGGTTGATTCCATGCCTGCGCGTAACCGGCTCCCACTGTGGGTGTTAAAACGACACGGGTTGCTCCAGTCAGCTTCGGGTCTGTAGCAAAGTCGAACGGTGTGGTCTGGTAATAAAGTGCATATCTGACGCGATTCATGTCTAGCGCGACGTCCCACGAAATACTCAAGTTTCCAGAAGTTGTCACGACTTTTTGTATGCCGACCCGGGGCTCAGGCGCGCTTGCTGGCCATGCTGCATTGACGTTGTAGGTGCTTGACCAAACCGGGGGCAGGGTGTCCGTCAGATTTGCATGGCGCTCAACAAACGGGTTAATGTAGGTGACAGGTGCATCCGTCACATAGGGACGAAAACCGATCGACAGTGCCTCCTCAATGTTTGTTTGAAGCTCCGACAAGCCGGTGTTTGAGCCGCCCGTCAACGTGAGTATGTCAATGCCGGGTTTGGGCAACACACCACCACCTCCCCATCCATTGACATAATCCAAAGAAATCACTTTGAATCCGTCAGAACGGTTGGCCTCAGCCATCAATTTGGGCGCGTAATTGAATTTGTTGTCTGTAAAGTAGTCGCTCACGACACGAGTGGGATCTGAATCCATTCGGTAACTTTCAAGCAGCACCAAGTCGACACTGCCGCGTGCCGATACCTCATAGTGTGGCTCCCTCGGGTCAAAGAAGAAGATGCCGCGATTTTGCAAAATCACCTTGTCTGGGTAATCACGCCGCAACCGCTGAATGAAGTCGGTAAAGCCCTTCGCTGTCCACTCAAAATTGGATAGGCTGGGTGCATAAGAATTCGGTGCAGCTGTATCCATGGTGTCTAGAAAAACGCCATCACAGCCAAGTCCCCGACCGGTGGTCGTGGTCAGCATTTCCTTCAAGCCAGGCGGCGTCGCAGGGTAGCCTGCTGGCACGGGCGAGTCTGCCAATTCATTGTTTACTACGTCGTACCAGCGGGGATCACCTGGGTTGACATAGCGCGTCAGAAAGCTGGGATTTTGATCGGGCACGTTGAGAGGTGCAGTAGCGTTGTAACTGGCGTTGTCGTTCAGATACCAAGACGCAAAGCCGCCATTGGTTGGTTTACCCGTTGCTGACACTCCAACCAAAGACCGTGTTGCTGGATTGACGCCACGGGGGTCAGTTGATGGACCCGTTCCGTCGCCAATGAAGCGTGGGTCCGCCCGCATTTGCTCGTCTGTCAAATTAAAAGTTCTGGAATCTTCACCGATAGAGATGTAGCAAAGCACCACCACGTAGTCGTCCGCGCGGTCTGGGTCAAGTCCATTTTGAATTTCACGAATTTGCGATCGGACGATATTGCCATTGTGCGGGTGAACGATGACCAAGGGGTGCTGCTTCAGCGCTTGAATGCTGTCTGCATCGAGTGCACCATAGTAAATGGCGTAGCTGTCCGCAAACCGTGCGAGTTGCCGCACCGACGACGGCTCACCTCCGGGAGGTGGCAAGGGCTCTGGCTTTGGCTCGGCCTCAGGCGCAGGAACCTCGCCACCAACTGGCGGCTCGGATATTTCACAACCGATCAGGGTGCGGCAGCCCGGCGCTCCACCGCCGCCACAGCCGACCAAACTTGCGGCCACCACAAGTCCCAAAAAGAAAATTTTGTAAGCGTTTGCCATTTTCCAACCTATAAAACGAGGCTCAGACCCTGACTCAGGCACGCGAAAATCAAAACCACCCCGCGGTCGCGACTGTTCCCACCGCGGTATCGTGACTTTGATTTTTTTGGTAGCACCAAACCGGTCGTCGTGCGAAAATTTCAGCCATTCCAAATTGTTTTTGGTGATCTTAATTGCACGGCGAACGAGATCTGTTTTTTTTGATGTTTAACACCTGTCGTTGGGCGAGGAGTTCTGTTGAAAGGCGTGCTTATTTACTGCTGGCTCATTTTGATGAGCTGCCTGACCCCTGACCTGAGTGTTGCTGCAAATATGGACGCCGCCGTTGCCTTTTATTACGGGGCACAGCCACCCTGGGATGAGTTGAAAGCGTTTGATGTCGTGGTGGTTGACCCCGATCACGTCACTGAACCCGGCGCACTCGGCCTTCAACAAACCCGCTTGGTCGCTTACGTTTCACTGGGGGAGGTTCAGGCATCACGATCCTATTTTTCACGCATCCCCGCAAACTGGCTGATAGGAGAAAACAAAAGCTGGGGCAGCCAATTGATCGATCAATCGCAATTGCTCTGGCCGCAATTTTTTGCCGATAACGTCATCGCCCCGCTATGGCAAAGGGGCTATCGCAGCTTTTTTCTGGACACGCTGGATGCTTACCAGCTCATCGCAAAAACGCCAGAGGATCGGGCCCGTCAAGAAGCGGGCATGGTGGCAGTGCTTCAATATGTCGCCAGCAATTACCCCGGCATCCAACTGATCTTTAATCGGGGTTTTGAAATCTTGCCGCGTACTCACCAATTTGCCCAGATGGTCGTGGCCGAATCCTTGTTTCAGGGCTTTGATGCGAGCAAAAAAGAATACACCGCAGTGCAGGAGGGCGATCGAATATGGCTGACCAAGCAGCTACAAAAAGTGCGCGAAACGTACCAGCTTCCGGTGGTGGTGATTGATTACGTGCCGGCAGCAAAGCGTGAACTCGCACGGGCAACTGCCCAGCGAATAACGCAGCTTGGTTTTACTCCATGGGTCACAACACCTGAACTTTCCAGTTTAGGTGTTGGTAGCATCGAGGTAATGCCACGCAAGGTCGCAGTCATCCACAGCATATTGAAGGATGAATACTCATTGCGTCAAATTGATCCTGTGCGCTTTGGCGCCATGCCCCTGAATTATCTTGGCTATGTGCCGGAATATTTCGACGTACAACACCTGCCCGATGTCTCAATGCGCGGACGGTATGCAGCCGTATTGCTTTGGCTCAGCACCACTCCAGCATCTCAGGATCAGGAAGTTTTGGTGACTTGGCTGGGAAAACAGATTGCCCAGGGTGTGCCCGTAGCCATGCTGAACACCCCATTTTTTCTGATCGAAAGCGCAGTTGGTAAAAAGTTGGGATTTTCTTCTGCCTGGTCACCCATCAGCAAACAGCCTGTGATAGTGACATCGCAGGACAGAATGTTGGGATATGAGCGACCTGTTTCGCCACCAGCGAGTGATTTCTTTAAATTGGAGATCAAGCCAGGTGAACCTTTGCTCACATTCACTCGTGGTTTAGATTCGCAGGCGGGTGCTGCGTTGACACCTTGGGGTGGCTATGTTCTACCGTCACACGATCTCGTGACTCTAGCTGGTTTGGCGAGTGTTCGTTGGGTGATTGATCCATTTTCTTTTTTTAAGCAAGCGATGCGCCTGCCGGACATGCCCGTACCAGATGTCACCACAGAAAGTGGTCGGCGGATGTTGATGGTGCACATGGATGGTGATGGCTTTATCAGTAGGTCCGCATTGCCCGGCGCTCCTATCGCGGGTGTTATCGTTCGTGACCAGGTCGTGAATAAATACAAAATTCCAATGACCCTTTCAGTGATTGAAGCGGAGATTTCGGTAAATGGGCTTTACCCAAGCATGTCGGCGCATGCACAGAGTGTGGCGCGAGACATTTTTCGTGCCCCGCACGTTGAGATCGCCTCCCACAGCTTTTCTCATCCCTTTAGCTGGCGCAAAGCCAGCGCAGACGATGTCAATGAGGGCTACAACCTGCGGCTGCCGGGCTACAAGTTTGACCTGCGTCGGGAAATAGAAGGCTCCATCCGTTATATCGAGCAACAACTTGCGCCGCCAGGGAAAAAAGTGCAGCTTTACTTCTGGACGGGTGACTGTATTCCTGGTAGCGATGCTCTGGCCTTGACCAAAGAAATCCAATTGTTGAACTTCAACGGGGGCGACACCGTCGCGACGCGCTCACAGCCGACCTTGACCCAAGTTGAAGGTTTGGGTTTGCCACGCAAGGGTGGTTTTCAGGTGTTCGCGCCCAACCAAAACGAAAACGTGTACACCAATAATTGGACGGGACCATTTTATGGTTTTGAGCGTGTGACCGAGACCTTCGAGTTCACTGAAGCGCCGCGGCGTCTCAAGCCCATGGACATTTACTTTCACGCATACATCACCACCAAGCCCGCCGGCACGAACTCTCTTCACAAGGTTTTTTCGTATGCGCTGTCACAGGAAACAACACCCGTCCACGTGAAAGACTACGCCCGAAAGGTACTTGACTTTCAATCTATGGTGGTGGCGCGCACCGCCTCAGGTTGGCGCGTAAGGGGAGGCGAGCATTTGCGCACCTTGCGCTGGCCTTCCGATATGGGTTACCCCAACCTGGCGAACAGCCGTAACGTCGCAGGCTTTACCAAGCATCAGGGTCAGGTTTACGCCCACTTGGGTTCAGATATTGCCGACCTATCGCTTGAGCCTGAAGAAACCAAGGCCGTGCACCTGGTGTCAGCCAATGGTCAAATTGAGAGTTTTCAGCGGATCGGAGACGTTTACCAATGGCGCTTGAGTGCTTATGTACCTTTGAAGTTCACGCTTGCGAATGCACAGCGCTGTCAAATTCGCGTTGACGGTCGCGTGCTCGTGCCTGTAAGTCAGCAAGGGACACAGAGTTTTTTTGAGATTCCACACCATGTTGCCAAGCCGCTCGAAGCGATATGTAGGACTTGATGGTGAAATTGTCCGCCTTGAATTGGCGGCCAATTGGCAACTTGTGCTGGTGGCACTGTTGGTGCTTGGGTTGCTGGCAGCCATCTTTCCACGTAAAACTTTGGTCGATCAGTTGTACGCACAGAAAACCTTGGATGATTTGACCCTTTCCTATGTGGAAAACCTCTATCGCACCAACCCCCAAAACGCTGACGCTGCACTGCTCTTGGCCAGAACTCAAAGTACTGACGTGGATATCAGGCAGGTGGAATCCTTGGTTCTGGAACTGACCCAAACGGGCGACTTGAGGCAACGCAATGAGGCACGCTCCATGTTGCTTCGAGCTTACGCGATGGCCTACGATCGATCAACAGACACTGCTGAAAGCAAGCACATACGGTCGCAATTCGAAATCGTAGCGAAAAGCGCGCAAAGCGATGAACTGCCCGAACCCCTAGCGAGGCGGTTTGGTGAACAAGCTTTCAAACTGAATCTGCCCCGATTGGGATTGGCTTTTTACAAAAAACTCCCGCTTGGTCAATCCGCCGACAGTATGGAGCGCATGGGTGACTTGGCGCTCAGCGTTGGGCAGAACGAGGACGCCGCAGAATACTATTTGCTGGCGCGAGAGCGTGCGTCAACCGTTGATGAATCTCGTCGCTTATTTCAGCTTGGTATCAGAACGTTGATGGCAGGAAATCTATACGCCAGAGCCATGCAAGTCGCTCATGCCAAGCTGGGCGATCTGGCCGAAGACCGCTTGACCTTGCGATTCTTGGCGCGTACCGCCTTGGCCGCCGGCGACCCGACTGCTGCTGCAGACTATGCACGCACACTGGTTTTTAAATGAAAGGTAAGCGTATTTCTGTTTTTCAAGGCCCCGGGATCATGTGGATGGTGACCGTTCTGTGTACTTTGGGGCTGGGTTACACGACTGCGGCTTTTCCTGCAGAAAATAAACCGAACACGTCCCTAAATCTGGATTCGACAGAGTCTTTGCGCTCCTTTGATGCCGTGGACTTTGAATTGGCATATGACGTACTGTTGGGCGCAGGGGATTTAAAGCGCGCTTTTTTAGTCGCGCAGAAAGCGGTGCAAGCCTCCCCCGAAGACCGTTTATGGCGACTAAAGTTGGCGCGAGTAAGCAATTGGACACAGCACCCCGAGGTCGCAACGCAACAATGGTTGACGCTTTTCAAATGGGGTGACCGGACTTTGGAAGTCGTGCAGGGAGTTGTCGTGGGTGCCCACTTAGTCAAGGAACCTCAATGGATGTTATTGGCATGGACCGAGTTGGCCAAGCGGCAAACACTAACCCCTCCCAATTGGATAGACATATTGGCAACCTACGAGGAGCTCGCAGAACCAGCGAATGGGTCGCAGTTTTTCGAGGAGGAATTCATCAGGCGTCAGAATCCTTTGCTACTTGAATATGCAGGTCGGCTTGCTGAAAATGCGGGTGACGATACCCGTGCGTTACGCTTGTACCAACGCCGCGCTGCCCTGGCACCATTTTCAATGGACGTGACTCTCAAGGCCGTGGTTTTGATGATCCGGCTCAATAAGATGCAGGACGCTCTGGCGCTGCTGCAGACCCATAGGAACCAGGTACCCGCCAGGTCCCATGAATACTGGTATTTGCTAGGCGAAGTCGCTTGGGAGACCCGCGAATATGACCTGGCAAAGGAGGCTTACACACAGTACGCAAAGATGCCGCAGGCGAATTCGGCTGACTGGTCTCGCCTCATTTATTTGGTGCGTCGGGACCATCCTGCCCAAGCCGCAGATTTGGCCGTTGAAGCCTTTCGTCGGTTCTCTTCTATTGAGCAGCTGCTTTATGGACTGGGGATTTACGCTGAGCTAGGGGACCACAATACCCAAGCGCGCGTTTTGGCAGCATTAGATCCTGCGACGGTCGCTGAGTTGGTCAAAAATCCGCAGTTTCTAACGCTGCGCGCCCAGTTGTACCAGCGTCAAGGTAAAAGCGAATTGGCATGGGATGACTACCGTTCATTGCTCCAAATAGCACCCCATGACGCCAATGCAATACTGGCAAATTTGTGGTTCCTGATCGATCACCAGCACGTTGATTTGTTACGGTCGTTTGTGCGTCAGTACCATGCGGTGGCACTGAAAAACGCGACCTACTGGCAAGCTTTTGCAGCAGCAAATCAGACATTGGAGCTGCATCGTGAAGCGGTATTTTGGTACGCAAAAGCCGTTGTACAAAACTCTAACGATGTCCTGATGTTGTTAAATTATGCAGATGCATTGGAGCGTACCGCCCAGGTTGGGATGGCCGGCCGCATACGACGTCACGCTTGGCAGCTTCTGAAGCAACAGTACCCGCAAACGCCCGCAATGCCGGCTGATCAAATGGTGCCTCAAATGCTGGCTTTGGCCCGACTCATGCTGATGGACCAACCTGGTGACCCGAGTCTTGAATTGGTGCGGCAATGGGTTCAACAGATGCGCGGATTGCAAGACGCACCTGCCACCGAGCAAACTGCTGTGTTGGTTCTTGGCTGGAGTATTGTGAAGGAACAGCCTCACAACGCACGTCAATGGATGTGGACGCGCTATGCAAGGCAAAGCCGGTCTGCACCGCCGATCTGGGGTGACAGTCAAACTGCGCTGCAACTCCATGAAACGCAGGTCATGGATCAGCTCTTGACACGTCGGGCTGATGCCCTGCCACTCTACAACCGGTACGACACCGCCTACGCGCTCGGACACCTTCAACAAGCGTTGGGTATTGCATTTCATGGCATGACAGTGAATGAAGATGAGCCCTTATATGACCGTTACCGTCAACACGTTCCCGGGCAAGCAAACTACACCCAGGTGCAGTGGGAATCCAACAAGCAAAACTCGCTGGCAAGCCGTGGTCTGCGTGTCGAAACTCGGCTGGTGGTTCATCCAAAATTACAGATAACAATGTCTGCATCGCACCAGATGCAAACGGGCTCAGGGGCGCTCATGAGGCCTCTCACCCCCGACACTGAGCGCATCTCCAAACTGCAAATGCTCTGGAAAGGTGCCAGTGGTGATAGCCGGCTGGTATGGGCTAGGCGCGAGGAACTCGATGGATTGATGAGTTTTCAGCTGAGCCAGAGTATTCAATGGGGTGCGCGCTTGCAACTGCAAGGAGGTCTGGATGTCGGTAGTCCTACGGCCATCAGCTTGCCACTGCGTGTTGCAGGTTATGAAAACAGCTTGGTTGGCGTGGCCAATTTCACCTTGGGAAGGCGGGAATACATTCGGGCTGGATCTCGATTTGTCCACTATTTCACCTCCTGGGGCGACTCCCTGGGCACCGGGAGAATATTTGATGCAGAGTTCGGCTATCGCCTGCGCACCGATTACCCTGACTGGCGCCTGCGGACCTTTCTGACGCATCAATCGTTCTCGCGAGAAGCTGGTGTGAGCAGCTTGGTGGTGCCTGAAGGGAGCACTACCGTTGGTTTGTGCCTGAATATGGGGGAAAACCTTAGCGGACAGAATTTGCAGACCACTTACTCGCGCGCTTGGCGTCCTTTTTTTGACGCTTGCTTGGACCACAATGCAGCGACCGGTAACGGATTGCGAGGCGCTGTAGGCATGGCTGGGTCATTGAATGGAGAAGATCATTTGTTGATTCAACTTCAACATGCAGACGACACTCTTCCAGGCGCTTCAGCAACCCAATCGCTGGTGGTACGGTACCGGCATTATTTTTAGGACGTCAATCATGACCTTTTTCAAATTCATTGTTCTCATTTTTTGGGTCGTGCTGTTGTCAGCTTGCGCCACTTCGATTCAGTCTTCTTCCGGGCCAGTCAGTCTCAATCCGGCTGCCAAATGGGTGCTGTTGCCCATCACTAATCACACCGATACACCACAGGCAGGGTTAGCTGCGGAGGCCATTCTTGAGCACCAACTTCGCTGGCGCGGTGTTTCAAACCTGGAACAATACCCGAGTGCGCTCACACGTGACAGTCTGTTTGAACCCACCGAGCGCAAAGTCGCGCAAGAAGCTGAAAAATGGGCACGTGAGCAAGGAGCCAAATTCGCTCTTGTCGGTAGCGTTCAGGAGTGGCGCTACAAAGTCGGCATCGACGGTGAGCCCGCAGTTGGCATTGCACTAAAGGTCTTGGACTTGTCCACCGGACAGGTCGTTTGGAGTGCATCTGGAGCCAAGAGTGGCTGGAGTCGGCAGGCGTTGTCAGCTGTAGCTCAAACCGTATTGGCCGACTTGTTGGTCACGATGCCCTTGGCCACCTCTGAAACTCAAAAGTAATTTTTCGCATGGGGCGGTTTGTTTTTTGGACGCAACTTAAAAAGCGCTGGTGGGGCGAGTCGCTTGCACCCGAAGTCATCATTGCGCGCGCTCAATGGGTGGAGGTCATCGCTATATCCATTGGCTCTGTGGCGCTGGCTTGGTGGATTACCCCGGCTGATCCCACACTGAGCGCCCAAGGGTTCCCTTGGCTTTGGTTTGCGCCGGTGCTCGTGGCCTTGCGCTATGGCGTGTTGCCCAGTCTGATTGCCAGCAGTGTCTTGCTTGCCAATGTTTGGCTGGCCTGGCAAATGGGACTCTTGCCTGATGGGCTTCACGAGGCCTCACTGTTTGGTGGCGGCATCACGGTGTTGTTGTGTGGTGAGTTCAGCGATGTTTGGCGCGCCAGAAATCAGCGCATGGAAGAAGCCTACATCTACATGGCAGATCGGCTTTCAAGGCTGACCAAGAGGCACTTGTTGTTGAATTTGTCGCATGACAAACTCGAGCAGGAAATGCTGGCGCGCCCCGGGTCCTTGCGGGATGCATTGGCCAGATTGCGGACTCTTTCAATTCATGCTGAACCGGGTGACCCCATGCCAGGTGCCAACGGGTTGCTTCAGCTACTTTCGCAGTATGTAAACATTGAATGCGCACAAATTTACCTGTTGGAGCGTGTCGGCTCTGCCCAAGTACTGGGGCGTTCAGTGGCGAAGCTAGGTGAGCCAGCGCCCCTGTTGCCCGATGACGAATTGCTGCAATTGGTATTGGAGCGGGGTGGTTTGGCGCATATTGCCAGCCCAGACATCAGCTTGGAGCGTCGTACCTCGCAATTGGTTGTTGCACCCCTGGTTGCCGGAGATGATGACAAGGTGGCGGTCATGGCGGTTAGTCAAATTCCCTTTTTTGCATTGACCAATGAAAATCTGCAATTGATGCTGGTTATGCTGGGTTACTTTGCCGATAACCTGCGCGCATCATCAGGCGTACAAGCGATTCAAATGCAGGTGCCCAACGTGCCATTTTTGTTTGCCCAAGAACTGGCCCGCCTGGTGAGGCTGCACCAAAAATTGACTTTGCCAAGCCATATGGTGATGATGCGCTTCAAGGGTGCTCGTCGCAACGAGATTCCGGCAGAGTTTTTGCGCATCAAACGAGGCCTGGATATTTACTGGCAAGCTTTTCTAAATGATGTACCTGCGCTGGTGGTACTTATGCCGTTTGCCACCAGTGCTGTCAAAAATGGTTTTTTGCATCGTCTGGAAGACTGGCTTCGGACCCGATTTCAGGGTGACTTCGAGTCGCTGGAGATTGATGTCCATGTCATTGACTTTGATGTGACAGATCCGCTACTTGAGCTGACTAAGTTGGTGACAAAATCGTGAGCCCGGTTTACTGGACTGGGGTCTCCGTCGCCGCTGAACTCGGGTTGTTTCTTAGCCCCTGGATACTTTCAAAGGCACCTCTGGCTTTCTGGGGGGTTTTGTTGATTCATTTGGCGCTGAGTATGCTGGCCGCAGCGGCCATTTACTTTCTGTTGCCCAGCCGGTTTCAACGGCCCCGGCTATCCGTGACCATGCTGTTGTTTGCCTTTGCTTTGGTGGCACCTGTGATAGGTGCGCTCGGTTTGATGGTCATCGCGTTGGTCAATTTGCGCAAACCAGCTGGCGACCTCGGTTTTGCCAACCCGGTTTCGCTGGATCTTCCACTGTACGATGTTCAGTCGGAAGATCAGCGCCATAGCAGTCAAGGCGCCATCCGGTCTCGCCTTGGCAAAGGGGTTCCAGATAGCATTCGCATGCAATCACTTCTCACCTTGCAAGCTGTTCCAAACAGAGTTTCAAATCCTATTCTGGAAGACTTGTTAGGCGATGAAACTGAAGATGTCCGGCTCATCGCATTCGGTATGCTCGACGCAGCCGAAACGAAAATCACACAGGAGATTCGACAAGAAACAGATCGGCTTGCGCTGCAGCGTACGGATTCACAACGCTATCAAAGCTTGCAACGATTGGCCGGATTGAACTGGGAATTGGTCTACGCCTGCTTGATTCAAGGCGGATTGCGCGCACATATTTTGCAACAGGCCAGCAATCACATCGATGCCGCGTTGGCGCTGGCTGTTCCGCCGGACTCCGGGCTGGTGTTTCTTCAGGCCCGCATACGCCTGGCGCTTGGTGATGCCGAAGGTGCAAAGGCCGCCATTTCCCACGCTTTGGAGTTGGGACAACCCAGAGTGTCGGCCTTACCTTACCTTGCTGAAATCGCTTACAAAAAACGCAACTTTCAAGAGGTTGCGCAATTGATGTTGCAACTTTCGCAGTTGAATTTGGCGTCTCGCACCCGTGCTATCGAAGATTTTTGGTGCAGACGCGACAATGAAATTGATTACCGTGACCGCAAATACCTTCCCCACATCTAAAGTACCCTACCCCACATCCGACCAGGTAGACGTGCTCCTGTTGCTCGAGGGCACCTTCCCTTTTGTGGCGGGCGGTGTCTCCAGTTGGGTGAACCAAATCATTCTGGGTTTTCCTGAGTTGCGATTTGGCGCCGTGTTTTTGGGTAGTCGTCCACAGGACTATGGTGAGATGCGCTACCCGCTCCCGAGCAACCTGGTTCACCTTCAGGTCAGTTATCTTTATGGCGACCAAGACACGCCTCCGGCGCTACCCGTGAAAGCCGATCCCGAAGCAATGACCAAGGTCGAAGAGCTGCACGATCTGTTTGAGCACAACATACGCGCGCCACACTGTTTGCAGATGTTCAGCAACATGATGGACCACACCGATGAAGACGGCATGTTGGGTCACAAAGTTTTTTTGTACAGCCACGCATCCTGGGAATACATCAAAAAGAACTACCGTCGACGCAGTACTGATCCATCATTCGTAGACTACTTCTGGACGGTCCGGATCATTCATTCACCTTTTTGGCACCTGCGCAAGGTGGCCTTGTCTTGTCCAAAAGCCAAGGTGTACCACGCAGTGTCTACGGGTTACGCTGGCATATTAGGGGTGCTCTTGAAGCACCGCAATCAACGACCCTTCATGCTCAGTGAACACGGCATTTACGTCAAAGAACGCAAGATCGACCTGTACCAGGCGCAGTGGGTCAAAGACAACCGCAGTGTGTTTGAACGGGATCCCGCGCAGGTCAGCTACTTGCGTCAACTCTGGATCCGTTTTTTCGAACACATGGGCTACATCACTTACCAGGCAGCCGACAACATCACCGCTCTCTACGAGGCGAACCGGCAACGACAGTTGCAAGATGGCGCACCTCCAGATCGAACCGTCAACATTCCGAATGGCATTGATGTGGCGCAGTATGCCCCCTTGCGACAGCAGCGAAGTCTGATGGTTCCACCGGTACTTTGCCTGATCGGTCGAGTGGTGCCCATCAAAGACATCAAGACGTTCATACGTTCGATGGTTGTGGTGGTCAAACATTTGCCAGGCGCCCAGGCATGGATTGCTGGACCCGCAGAAGAAGCGCCTGAATACGCTCAGGAGTGTCGTGACCTGGCGGTTCAGCTGGGATTAAAAGACAGTGTTCAATTTTTGGGCTTTCAGAAGCTCACCGATTTGCTGCCAAAAGTGGGCCTGGTCGTGCTGAGTTCGATCAGTGAGGCATTGCCATTGGTCGTCTTGGAGGGCTTTGCCGCCGGTGTCCCCGCTGTGTCCACCGATGTTGGCTCGTGCCGGCAGCTGATTTTTGGACTGCCGGGAGAGGACGCTGAGCTGGGCGCGGCGGGCCGTATTGTGCGCATTGCAGACCCCGATGCATTGGCGCTGGCCGCGCTGGCTTTGTTGTCCGATGAGTCTCAATGGCGGCAAGCCAGTACGGCAGCTGTCAAGCGAGTTGAAAAGTATTACGCCCAAGAGATCATGTTTGCCCGCTACCGGGAACTCTATGAACGGAATTTGCAATGGCTGGCATAGGGTTTGAGCTGCGCAAGCTGCTCAAAAAACAGACTTACGCCGGCCTATTGCAGGCTTACGCCTATGCCGGACTGATCAGTTCAGGACCCTGGGTGCTGTCCATCATTGGCATCATGCTCATCGGTGTGTTGAGTTTGGGTCTGGTGTTTCCCAAAGAAGCCATCTCCCAGTTTCAAGTCACCGTCACTTATCTGTTTTTGATCTCATTGATTGGTACCGGCCTAGTTCAACTTTCGTTTACCCGGTTTGTGGCGGATCGACTATTTGAAAAAAACGAAGCGGCGGTGTTGCCCAATTTCAACGGACTGATTTTGTTGGCATTAGGCACAAGTCTGGCGCTGGCATTGCCTGTAGCTGCTTTCCTGTTTCCAGAGCAGACCGTACTTTATCGTCTGTTGTTCATGTTGGGACTCGGCGTCATGTCCGCCATTTGGATCGCCACGGTGTTCTTGACGGGTATGAAGCACTACCGTGCCATTGTGTTGATTTTTTTTATCGGCTACAGCGCCACTGTGGGGTTTGCTTTCTTCTTTCGGTTTTTTTTGGGTATGGATGGACTGTTACTTGGATTTGTTCTGGGTCACTATCTTCTGCTGATGGGTATGGTTTGGTTGATTTACCGCACCTACAAGTCCGATCGCTTCATAGCTTTTGATATCTGGAAGCCCAATGCCATGTACCGCAGTCTGATGGCCGCCGGATTCCTTTTCAATCTGGGAGCCTGGATAGACAAGCTCATGTTCTGGTATCACCCTGCCACGGGTCAACACGTGATCGGCCCCTTAAATGCCTCGGTGATCTACGACTTTCCGATTTTTCTTTCTTACCTTTCCGTCATTCCTGGAATGGCTGTATTTTTGGTGCGCATAGAAACAGATTTTGTTGAGTACTACATCAAGTTTTATGACGCAGTGCGTGAAGGCGCAACGTTGAACTACATCGAGCGCATGAGGAACCAAATGGTTTACTACGTGCAACGTGGACTGTTCGATATTGCCAAAATTCAGTCCATTGCGGTGCTGGCAACCTTTGCGCTCGGCGGAGTTTTGTTGGATGCAGTGGGTATCTCCAAGCTTTATCTACCCTTGCTGTATGTCGACGTTGTTGGTGCAGCATTGCAGGTCATGCTTTTGGGAATTTTGAACGTGCTGTTTTACCTGGACAAGCGTCGTTCGGTGGTAGCGTTGACCGCGTTGCTGGTGATTTCTAACGCCGTCTTCACGGCGATTTCCCTGCATTTGGGTGTGGCCTGGTTTGGCTATGGGTTCACATTAGCCATGTTGGTCACGGTTTTGTCTGGCATCTGGGTGTTGAACCGCAAGCTCGAAAGCCTTGAATACCAAACCTTCATGTTTCAATGAGCAAGCCTTGTTCATTTGAAGAAGGTGGTTAGATAAACTTCAGGCAGCAGGGTGAGCTACCGAGTCAGTTCAATCTACTGCGGTGGGCTGTGCGCCATGCGCCAGAGCGGCACCAGACGCGCGTGCTCTGCGTCAAAACGGGCGTTGACCCGGGCCGCCTCAGTATCTTTATCCGCCATGAAGCGGCCCTGCGCAGCCAGCGCTTCGGTGACCTCTTTCATCTGGTGTTGCAGTAGCGGAGGCGCCTTGCTGGGGTCTTTTTGATAGAAGGCCAGTTCGTCAGCCAGTTTGGTGCGTTGCGCCAGAAGGTCGGTGGCCCGGGCAATAGCGGTTTGCTTCACGAGGTTGATGTGCGCTAAGGCCTCAGATCGTTCCTTTTGGTGAGCGCTTTCAGTGGGGTAGCGAATGAACAGAGCACGGTCCTGCCGTTTTTCTTCTTCCAGGCGCGCACGTTCTGCCTGCTCAGCTTTGTTTTTGGCCTCGAGTTGACTCAATTCCTTGGCGGTGAGCGTCGGCCCTAAACGTGCCTTGACGGTGCCGCTGGGGTTAAGCATTTTTTGCTCGCGGTCACGGCATGCCGCAATCGGACGGTCCGATGTGAGTTTGCGACCATTAGCGTCCACACAGGTGTAAATCTCGGCAATGGGCGCTGGGGCTTGAGAGAGCGCGGCTCCACTGGCCACAGCAGCCAACAAGGCCACTGCCAGAGCGTACGCCTTGCCCTTCTGGCCGGCTACCGATATGCAGGTGTGGGTCATGGGCCATCCACGCCGTAGCGTGTTCTATAGGCCACTACCCGTTGGTGCGCATCTGCCAAGCCCGGGATGCGGTGCTGTTGCAGGTATTGCAGCAGGTCGCTGAGCCGGGCGATGGCGCACACCTGAAGCCCCAATTGTTGCTGCACGTACTGCACAGCGCTGTGGTTCACATCCTGGCCACCCTCGGTGGCCTTCTCCTGGCGGTCTAGCGCAATCACCACGGCATGCGCTGTGGCTCCGGCACTCTGGATCAAATGGATCGACTCGCGCACGGCCGTCCCCGCTGACATGACGTCGTCCACAATCAGCACGCGCCCTTTCAAGGGTGCGCCCACCAAGGTGCCGCCTTCACCGTGGTCCTTGGTTTCTTTGCGGTTGTAGGCAAATGGCACGTTGCGGCCCAGCCGCGCCAGCTCGACCGCCAACGCTGCGCCCAGCGGAATGCCCTTGTAGGCCGGGCCAAAAATCATGTCAAATTCAATGCCGCTGGCCATCAGGCGTTGCGCATAAAATTGCGCCAACCGCCCCAGTTTGGCACCGTCATCAAACAAGCCGGCGTTGAAAAAATAGGGGCTCAAACGGCCCGCTTTGGTTTTGAACTCGCCAAAACGAAGCACGCCGCCATCTACCGCAAACTGTACAAAATCCTGCGCCAGGGTGTCCTGTGCCGGGTTTTGACTGGTTTTGATATCGACACCCTCTGACATGGAGAATTCCTTGTTTAAATTAACCAGCTTGAACCTCAATGGTATTCGCTCGGCGACCAGCAAAGGACTGGAGGCATGGATCCGTCAAACAGCGCCCGATTGTATTTGTGGCTGGACTTCATGGCAATTTTCACTACGCTCAGAAAAAAGGCTATTCTGGTGTCGGGATCTACACCCGACATGAACCCTCTGAAGTGTGCATAGGATTTAACTCTGCCGAGTTCGACCCAGAGGGCCGCTACCTTGAGCTGCGCTTTGACACCCCGAGTCGCAAGTTATCACTGATCAGCGCCTATTTTCCCAGCGGTTCCTCCGGCGAGGACCGGCAGCAGGCCAAGTTTCGGTTTTTGGCAGAGTTTTACCCACACCTTCAAGTACTGCGCCAGCAGCGGGAGTTCATTTTGTGCGGTGATGTCAACATCGCTCATCAGGAAATTGACCTGAAAAACTGGAAGGGCAACCGCAAAAACTCCGGCTTTTTGCCCGAAGAGCGCGCCTGGATGACCCGGCTTCTGACCGAAGGGGGCCTGGTGGACGTTTACCGCCAATTGGAGCCAACGGCCACGGACGCTTGCTACACCTGGTGGAGTAATCGGGGCCAAGCCTACGCCAAAAACGTCGGCTGGCGGCTGGATTACCAGCTGGCCACGCCAGCGCTGGCTCAGACAGCCCGTTCGGTGGATATTTACAAGGGTGAGAAGTTCTCTGATCACGCACCCATCACCATGGCGTACGACGGGTCCTTGTAGCGGCCAGTTGGGCTCCAATCGGGGCGATTTTGGGGGCTGTTGTCAATTTCATGCAAAGTCACGAGCCTAAAATCCTAGGGTTTCTACTTATTAACTACTGGGATCATCATGACAGCTCGTCTTACCAACAAGGTTTCCATCATCACCGGCGCAGCACAAGGCATTGGCCAAGCAACCGCCCTGAAATTTGCCGCTGAAGGCGCCATCGTCATCGTTTGCGACGTCAAACAGGCTGGCGTGGACGAGGTGGTGGCCCAGTGTCGTGCCCTCGGTGCCACGGTTGAAGGCTTCGTGATGGATGTGACCCAGCGTGCCGTGGTGGACGACGTGGTGGCCCAGGTCAAGGCCAAGTTCGGTCGCATTGACGTGTTGGTCAACAACGCCGGCATCACCCAGGATTCGCGCCTGCAAAAGATGACGGCCGAGCAGTTTGACAAAGTCATCGACGTGAACCTGCGCGGTGTGTTCCATTGCTCGCAAGCTGTGGCTGACGGCATGGTGGCCCAGGGCAGCGGCGTCATTTTGAACGCCAGCTCAGTGGTGGGCTTGTATGGCAACTTTGGCCAGACCAACTACGCGGCCACCAAATTTGGTGTGATCGGTTTCACCAAGACTTGGAGCCGCGAACTGGGCCCCAAGGGTGTGCGCACCAATGCCGTGGCGCCTGGTTTCATCACCACCCCCATGGTGGCGGCCATGCCTGAAAAAGTGCTGGCTGATCTGAGCGCCAAGGTGGCGTTGCGTCGTTTGGGCAAGCCCGAAGAAATTGCCAATGTCTACGCCTTCCTGGCCAGCGATGAAGCCACTTACATCAACGGTGAAGTGATCGAAGTCTCAGGTGGAATTTCGCTGTAATCAGCCCGAAAGCTCCATCACATCAGGCACCTGCGGGTGCCTTTTGTTTTTCTGCAGCGCGCTCGGCGTATTTGTTAAACCGCCACGAACTGCCCTCGGCGGTAATGCGATGCCAGGTGGCGCGTTTTTCCGCCGGGCCCATCTCGGTCCAGTACTGCACCTCGGCAAAGGTGCGGCCACAGCCCTTGCACACCTCGTCGCCCTGGCTGGTGGAGCAGATCGCAATACACGGAGTGTCCGGCGTCGTGCCATACCAAGCCAGCCACGCCGCGGTGGCGGCGTCAGGTAAAGACGCTTCATTCACGGCGCTATGCCGCCCAAATACCATCACGCCATAAACCTCCGCCAATGCACGCAGCTCGGGTGACAACGAGTAGCCGTCAATCGACGGTTTTTGCTGTCGCCAGTAGTTGATGGCGGACTCGATGTCGGTGATGTGAATGGCTGCCATAGGGCGCGCATCATAGCTGGCGTGCCAGCGCCCAGCTGGCGGGTGGGCGATCAGGCGGGACCAGACCCTGCCTTGCGGTCAGCCTGCTGGGCTTTGAGCAAGGCGTCGATTTGCCGCAAACGGGTGTCGATGATGGACGCATCAATATGGTCTGCCGATGGCTGGCGGGTGCCGCCGGCCTTCACGCGCTCTTGGGCTGCCCGCAGACGGTCCAACGCGCCGGTGTAGTCCAACTGGGCGGCTTGTGCTTCAGCCTCGGCACGCAGGGCGCGCAAACTCTGGTTTTGGGTCGCATACAGGCTGGCCAGCCATTGCCAGGCCAAGCTGTCCTGGGGGTGATCGGCCAGCCAGCTTTGCAAATTTTGAGCCACCGTATTGAGGGCATCGGGCTGGTTGATTTGCAACGCGGCCTGGGCCTGCAGAATCAGCTCCGGGCGGCGCATCTTGGTAACCGGCTGTGACGCAGGGCTACCCAGGCCCAGTGTTTTGGCCAGATCCCTGGTCTTGGTGAGCGACAGGTCGCGCGCGGCGAGGTCAATCTCGGCACCCAGCCAGCGCACGGTGTTCACTGCCTCGGCGTCGGTGAGCGCCAGTCGTTGCAGTTGCTGCAGATTACGCCGTGCCAATTCTGCGTTGCGCAAGCGAATGGCGGCCAACGCCGCGCCATACAAGGCACCTGCCTGCCGTGCCACTGGTAGCGACTTCAAGCTCGGGTCCTCTACCGGGGATTGCCAGCTGCGCAAGGCATCCACCCCGGGGTTGGAGAGCACCCGTGCCCGCGCGGTCATCATGGCATGCACTACAGTGGGCTCCTGGGTGCTGCCTTGGTGAGGCGCGCCCAGCGGCAGACGTGACTGCATGTCGGCGATGCGCTCGGTGGTGAGCGGGTGGCTGCGCAAATACGCGTAGCCCCCGTTGTCGTTGAGCCGGGAGGCTTGTTGCAGCTTGTCAAACATGGTGACAAAGCCTTGTGCCTCAAACCCAGCCTGGGTCATGACGCCAAAACCCACCCGGTCGGCTTCACGCTCCATGTCGCGCGAAAAATTCAGCTGGCTCTGCGCCGACAGCGCCTGCCCGCCCACGATCAGCGCATTGCCCGCGTCGGGGTTTTTGCTGGCGGCCAGCGCACCCAGAATCATGGCACCAATGACCCAGGGCGCCTGCTGGCTGTCTTTGGCGATCAGCCGGGAAATATGGCGTTGTGTGACGTGACTCAGCTCATGGCCGAGCACCGACGCCAGTTCGTCGCGGCTGCTGACCACCGCCAACAACCCCAAGTGCACGCCCAGGTAGCCCCCTGGCAGGGCAAATGCGTTGACGCTGCGGTCGCGACCCAGCATGACTTTCCAGGCAAAACGCTCGTCCAACTCGGGTGTCAGGTCGCCACGTGCACGGGCGGCCACCAGCAGGGGTTGCCAGACACCTTGCACATAGTCCGCCAGCACCGGGTCGTCCAGATAGTCGGGGTCGCGGTAGATTTCGCGGGCAATGCGGTCGCCCAGACGCCGCTCGTCGGCGCTGGTCATGTCGCTGCCATCGCCCAGCAAGGGCAGCGCGGCGGTGTTGGCAGTGACTGGTGTCGCAGGCGCCGTGCTGGCTTGTGCCTGCAGGTTAGCAGCCAGCAAACTGCCTAATGATCCTAAAATAATAGCTGCCATCCCTTTGCAGGTAAGGGCTAGAGGCCGTTTATTTATAGAACGGTGGCTTGGCATGAGGTGGGGCCCAAAGTTGCAAACATGGCCAGAGGGTCTGGCATGACCGTATGATGCCAGCCGCGCGTAAAGGTTCGGTGAAGCAGCCCTATCTTCCCCTCACTCTTTTGAATTGTTTTTGCCATGAGCACACTGACTCACTTTGACGACCAAGGCCAAGCCCACATGGTGGATGTAGCGGCCAAAACAGCCACCCATCGCATTGGCATTGCCGGCGGGCGCATTGAGATGCAGCCTGCTACCCTGTCGCTGATCGAATCGGGTACCGCCAAAAAGGGCGACGTGCTGGGTATTGCACGCATTGCCGGCATCATGGCGGCCAAAAAAACCAGCGACCTGATCCCGTTGTGCCACCCGCTGGCACTCACCCGGGTTGCTATTGAATTTGAAGTGATTCACGCAGGCCCAGAAAGGACCAGCGCCATTTATTGCACTGCCACCGTGGAAACCGTTGGCCCCACCGGGGTCGAGATGGAAGCCCTGACAGCGCTTCAGGTGGCGTTGCTCACCATTTATGACATGTGCAAGGCGGTCGACCGGGGCATGACCCTCACCGACTGCAAGCTGCTGGAAAAGCACGGCGGCAAGTCGGGCAGTTTTGTGGCTGCAGCCTGATTCAACTGGGCCAGTTCAGCGCGAAAGGATTCAGGGCGTAACAATCGGCCGGGAAGCCTCGGGCGGCTTTTGCACCCATTGCTCATAGGCTGCTGGAAAAGCCGCCTTGTAGCGGGCAGCGTAAAACGCCACTTCAGCCGTGTTGCCTTGTAACTGGGCGCTCTCAATGATCAACTCAACCACCCGTGCTTCGGGTGAAAAATGCAGCATGTCTTTGGCCAGCGCGTTCATGTACGCGGCGTTATTGATGGTCAGGTCGGTGGTGGTGAGCTCGGCAAAACGCACCGGGTCCTGGTACAACCAGACCCCCTTGATCTTGTTCAGAGTATCG
>JFJP01030196.1_pt1 | contig 20582 bp, 18 predicted proteins | sample 431651 | NCBI WGS metagenome assembly JFJP01 (sample SAMN02602958, study PRJNA72255) | Microbial mat metagenome, whole genome shotgun sequencing project. | biome: fresh water; feature: sink hole; material: water; isolation source: purple microbial (photo- and chemosynthetic) mats found in...
GCTTCCTGCTCAACAATCGTGGGGTGCTGATCTTTCGGGATCGGCGCATCAGTTATCGTTGGGAGATCGCGGCTTCGTTGTCGTTCTGCGCCCTGTTTGCGTATTTCACCTATGTCGATCCCAATGTTGCCGCCCGCGTCGGGGTGTTTGGCGTCTACGTCGGCGCAGTCCACATTTGGACGGTCGTGATATTGATGACCCAGCGTCCGGTTTATTTCGGTTCAAGCGACCGATTGCAAGCCGTTTCACTGGGGATTTTGGCCGCGTTTTACTTGGTGCGTAGCGGGTATACCCTGACTTTAGAGTCTCCGCTTGCCAATCACCTTGCGGCTCTGCCTTGGGCGGAAATCAATATCTTAATCGGCATTTTCACAACCATTTTGCTCACTCTGAGCCAAATCATGATGAATGCGCAGCGGGTCGAATACGACTACCGGATCGCCGAAGAACGCTTGCAGCAGGACATCACCCTGCGCAAACAAGCGGAAGCGGTGCTCAAGGTTAGTGAAGCACGGGTATGGTCAATTCTTGATACGTCTCCGGTGCCACTGTGCTTGAATGATGACGCGAAAAACATCATCTTTGTGAACACCGCATTTGTGCAAACCTTTGGCTATACGCTGACCGATATTCCCACGCTCAGTGACTGGTGGCCCCAAGCCTACCCTGATCCAGCGTTGGCCCAAGCAAAACGGGAGGGCACCGCATTCTCCCCGATCGAAGTGGAAGTGCGATGCAAAACAGGGGCGATCAAAACGGTGCTGACCAGCGCTGCTACGCTGGATTTTGCCTTTTCAGACACCCATTTAGTGGTGTTGTATGACATCACTGAACGCAAGCAGGCGGAAGCCGCTCTGCGGGAAAGCGAGGAAAAATTCCGGCGGCTCTTCAAGGTGGTGCCGATCCCCTTGTGCTTTGCCAACGCACAAGGGGTCTTGATAGATATCAATGATCGTTTTGTTCAAGTCTTTGGTTATACCCTGGATGATGTTCCTACTCTCAATGAATGGTGGCTCTTGGCTTATCCCGATGAGGACTACCGGACATGGGTGGTCACGACTTGGAATGCTGCGGTGCAAAAATCAGCGAGAGACGGAAGCGATATTGCGTCCGTCGAATATCGGGTGACGGGTAAAGACGGCAAGGTGCGCATCGTCGAGATCTTTGGCATCACTTTGAGCGATAGCTTTCTGGCAACATTTGTCGATATCACCGAGCGCAAACAAGCTGAAGCGACGCTCAATCAAACCAAAATGGCGCTTGAAGAGGCGCAGCGGTTAGCCAAGGTCGGTAGCTGGGATTGGGAGATCGCCACCGATACCGTGATTTGGTCTGAAGAGCTGTATCGGATTTTCGACCGCGATCCGAACCAGCCACCGCCTACCTATCAGCAGCACTCGCAACTTTACACCGCCGAAAGCATAGTGCAACTGGGGGCCGCAGTCACCCAAGCCCTCGATCACGGCATCCCCTATGCCATTGATTTGGAGCTGATTCGGCCTGATGGCTCAACCAAATGGATCATCGCTCGCGGCGAACCCCAATATGATGCCCAGCGCCGGATCGTGGGACTGCGCGGCACCTGCATGGACATCACCGAGCGCCACCGCCTGGAAGAAGCCTTGCGCGAACAGGCGATCCGCGATCCATTGACCGGGCTGTTCAACCGCCGCTATCTTGATGAAACCCTGCGGCGTGAACTCCACCGCTGCCAGCGTAACGGCGAACCCTTGGCGGTGGCGATGCTGGATTTGGATCACTTCAAACGCTTTAATGACGATTATGGCCACGACGCCGGCGATGCGGTGCTGCAGGCGACTGGCGACCTGCTCAAGCGTTCGTTGCGGGCTGGCGACATCGCCTGCCGCTACGGTGGCGAGGAACTGACCGTGATCCTGCCCGGCTCCACGCTCGACGACGCCCGGATTCGGCTGGACAGTCTGCGATGCGCCATCATGCAACTGCGGGTCCTTTATAAGGAGGATGACTTGCCGACGATCACGGTATCAATTGGGATCGCCGCCGCCGGGGAGCAAGACGTTGAGGCAGTTACCCTGCTGGCTCGCGCTGACGCGGCCCTGTATCAGGCCAAAGAAAGCGGGCGAAATCGGGTCATTGTTGCGACGGAATGAGTGACGTGTTGCAATCCCCTCTTCAGACACTGATCCCTCATGCCGGGGCTATGCGTCTGCTCGATTCAATCATCACGTGGGACATCGATTCCATCCAGTGCCTCGCCAACACCCATCGCGACCCCGCCCATCCCTTGCAGCGGCAGGGTCGACTGTCGGCCATCGCTGCTTTCGAATATGGTGCGCAGGCCGCGGCAGTACATGGTGGTCTCTGCGCCAGGGCGGACGGGAAAATTGCGCCACCGGGCTATCTGGCGGCCTTGCGCGATGCGCGCTGGTTCGTCGCTGAATTGAACAATATCGCTGCGCCCCTGGAAGTGAGCGCACGCCGCCTTCTGGGCGAAGCGGCTCAATGCATCTACGCCGTTCAGATCAGCGCCGCCGGTCAACTGCTGGCCGAAGCGCGGGTCACCATCATGTCCCAACCAGCTTCACCTTCCTCCTCCCGCACCGGTCTTCCGCCTGCAAGCGTGGGAAGCGCGTTGCCATGAAATCGGCAGGCTGGAAGCTATGGCTGGTCCTGTGGCCACTGACGGTCTGGGCTGGCGAAGATACCCTGTCCGAGGTGATGCGGGCGCTGGCGACGGTGCCGTCAGTGGAAGCCGTATTCCGCGAAGAGAAAACCCTGGCCATGCTCCAGGAACCGCTAGTCACCACGGGTATCTTGTACTACCGCGCCCCGGCCTATTTGCGAAAACAGACCCTGGAGCCGCACCTGGAAGAATTCCAGGCGGATGGTGAATGGCTGACCATGGAAACCCCAGGTCAGGGTCGTCGGGATTTCAATCTGCGGGGTTATCCGCAATTGCAACCCTTTGTAGAGGCGATTCGCGCCACGCAGGCCGGTGATCGGGCGACGCTGGAACGCTACTATCAATTGGAATTCCAGGGAACTCTGAATGACTGGCAGTTGCGTCTGACGCCCCGTGATTCGCAGGTTGCCCAATATCTGACGCGGATCATTATCTATGGCCGCAAGCACTGGATCGACCGTATAGACCTGCTGGAAGCCGACGGCGATCGCAGCGTGATGACGGTAACGCCCCGTTGAAGGCGCTCTCCTCGGTTCCACCCGGAGGAAAAGTGCAGCCACATCGCTGGCGCATTCCACTGGTCTGGTTGTTGGCGGCGCTGGCTTGCGGCTGGATCGTGCTGAAAACCCCGGTGGTCGCGGATCTGACCCTGTTCTTGCCCCGCACCGATCCGATGGCGGAACTGTTGTTGGAACAGTTGCGCAGCGGCCCGACCACCCGGCTGATGATTATCGGCCTGTCCGGCTATACCGAAGCCGCTCGCGCTGATGCCAGCCAGCAGTTGGCCGAACGCTTGCAAACCAGCGGACGCTTTTCTCGCGTGGCCAACGGCGTGGAGGTGCTGCCCGAGGCGGAACTGGCAATGCTGTACGCCCATCGCTATCTGTTGAGTCCAGCCATCGGCGCGGAACGCTTTACTCTGGAAAGCCTCCGCGCCGCATTGGAACAGCGGTTGCGGGAATTGCAGTCACCGCTGGGCATGTTGCAGAAACGCTGGTTGCCCGGCGACCCCACGGGTGAACTGCTCAATCTGGTCAACGTCTGGACTGGCGGTCTGCACGAACCGGCGAAACGGCTGGGCGTCTGGTTCAGTCCTGATGGCGACCGAGCCTTGCTGCTGGCGGAGACCCAGGCTTCCGGCTATGACCTCGCCGCGCAACGGCTTGCGGTCAACGTTGTTCGCACCGCCTTTGCCGAAGTTCGCGCTGGAACCCGCATGGCATTGGCGATGAGCGGTCCCGGGGTGCTGGCGACGCTGGCTGAAGACCAGATTCGCGCCGAGGCCGAGATCCTCAGTGCGGTGGCGATGGCCGCCATGGTGCTGATTCTATTCACTGTCTACCGTTCGGTGCGCACGATTTGGCTGGGTGCGCTGCCGATGCTCAGTGCGCTGCTGGCCGGTGCAGCGGCGGTCGATGTGCTGTTTGGCCAGATGAATATGATGACCTTGGCGTTCAGTATGACGTTGCTGGGCGAAACACTGGATTATCCGACCTACCTGTTCAGCCATCGCCGGGTCGGTGAAACCGTGACCGATACGCTGCGCCAGTTATGGCCGACCCTGCGCCTGTGCGTGGCCACGACGGTTCTCGGCTGTTTGGCGATGATCGTCGGCGACTTTCCGGGTCTGAGTCAGCTTGGCGTCTTCACCATGGCCGGGATTCTCGCAGCCGTGGCGACGACCCGGTGGCTATTGCCCGCGTTGTTGCCGCCCGACTGGACGCCGTTGAGACCGGGATTGCCGGGGGAATGGATCGATAGTTTGTTGTGCCCACGCCCGACCCTGGCTTTGGTGCTGGGGGGCGGTGGGTTGCTACTCCTCGTCGCGGTGCTGGTAAAAGCGCCGACCGTATGGGAAGACAATCTGGCGGTGCTGAGTCCGGTTCCCCTGGACTTGCTGCAACTCGATCAACAATTGCGCACCGCTTTGGGCGCTCCGGAAGTAGGCCGATTGATCATCGTCACCGCGCCGGACGCCGAAACCGCGTTGCAGCACAGTGAACGAATCATGGCCTGGCTGGAGATTCGCCGCCAGGCCGGGGCGCTGGACGGTTATGAAGCCGCCGCGCGTTATTTGCCCAGTCAGCACACACAGCGCCAGCGGCAGGCGCAGTTGCCGGAACCGGAAGCCTTAGCGGTGCATCTGGCCCGTGCGGCCTCGGGTTTGCCCTTCAAGCCGGAACTGTTCACGCCCTTTCTCGACACCGTCACTGCCGCCCGCACGGCTCCGCCCGTCATTCTGGACGATCTGCGGGGAACCTTACTGGAAACACGGATCGGCGCGCTGCTGTTTCCCGGTAAACGGGGTTGGACTGCGTTACTACCGCTGAGCGGCGTCAGAGAGGGATTGGTTGAGGGGTTGCCGACGTATCCGGGTAGTCAGGCGCTGTATCTCGATCTGCGCGCCGAAACCAGTCGATTGATGGCCGGTTTCCGCGAAGCGGTGCTGGTGCGCGTTGGCTGGGGGGCATTGCTGATTCTGGCGGTGGTCTGGATGGGCTTGCGCTCAATGCGGTTGACGCTGGCCGCGTTGCTACCGGTGACCCTGGCTCTGGGGCTGGAGGTCGCGCTACTGCTGGCGCTCGGCGAACGGCTCACATTGTTCCATTTGGTGTCACTGCTACTGGTATTAGGCATCGGCGTTGACTATGGTTTATTTTTCAGTCGACCCGGCGCGGATCCGGTCATGCGTCGACGCACCCTGCACGCGCTGTTGGTCTGTTGCGGCTCGGCGCTGACCGTGTTTGGCCTGCTGGCGCTGTCCTCACTGCCGGCGTTGCGGGCGATTGGCCTGACGGTCAGTCTGGGCGTCGCGGTCAGTTTTATCACTGCCCTGACGATAGCGCGGCCATTATTGAGTAAAAATTGAGGGGAGACATGACTAAAACGGCGATCAAACCGCTGGCGATGGCTGCCTGTACCGTGACCAATGCCCTGGGGCACGGCGTCGCCGCCTCGCTGGCGGCGCTGCGAGCTGGAACCAGTGGCCTGCGCCCCTGCGATTTTGCAGACACGGATCTGCCGACCTGGATTGGCCGGGTCGCCGGTCTGGAGGATGAGTCGCTGTCCGGCGACTTCGCCGCTTTCGACTGCCGTAATAACCGGTTGGCTCGGCTTGGCTTGGAACAGGACGGCTTCACCGCCGCCGTTCAGCAGGCTCGCAACCGCTATGGCGCTGACCGGATTGGGGTTTTCATGGGCACCAGCACCTCCGGGATTGGCGCGACCGAACAGGCTTACCAGCAGCGTGATCCGGTAACCGGCCGCCTGCCGGTGAACTTTGATTACCAGCATACCCACAATGTGTTCTCGGTCGCCGACTTCACCCGCCATTGGCTGGGTCTGACCGGCGTGGCTTTAGCCGTATCCACGGCCTGCTCGTCCAGCGCCAAGGCGTTTGCTTCAGCGTATCGGCACATCAACGCCGGATTCTGCGACGCGGCGGTTGTCGGGGGGGTAGATAGCCTGTGCCTGACGACGTTGTACGGCTTTAATGCTCTGGGACTGGCCTCGACCCAGGTCTGTCGACCCTGGGATGCCAGGCGGGATGGTCTGAATGTCGGTGAAGCGGCGGGGTTCGCCCTGCTGGAGCGATCTGCACCCGGCGATGGTCGGATACAACTGCTCGGTTATGGGGAAAGCAGCGACGCTTATCACATGACCGCCGCCCATCCCGAAGGCGCTGGCGCGGTGTTGGCCATGGAGCAGGCGCTGGCGCGGGCGGGGTTCGACGCGGAACAGGTCGACTATATCAACCTGCATGGCACTGCTACGCCATTGAATGACGCCGCCGAGGACAAGGCGGTCTTGCGGGTCTTCGGCTCGAACACGCCTTGCAGTTCCACCAAGGGCTGGACCGGGCATACGCTGGGCGCTGCGGGGATTACCGAAGCCGTCTTCGTCGGGCTATGCCTGACGCACGGATTCATGCCGGGGACGCTCAACACCCGCCGGCGCGATCCGCAACTGGGCGCGGGGGTGTTGCTGGAGAACCAGGAACGACCGGTGCACCTCGCGCTCAGCAATTCTTTCGGCTTTGGGGGCACCAATTGCAGTCTGCTCTTCGGGCGGGGGGCGGCATGAACGGGCTGTCCGTCGAGAGCATCGGGTTGATGGCTCCGGGATTGATCGGTTGGCCCGCCAGTCAGGCGGTGTTGACGGGCGAACAGCCCTACGCTGCCGATCCGATACCAGCGGCGCTGGGTACGCTGTTGCCGGCGAATGAGCGCCGCCGCACCACCGCAACGGTGAAACTGGCCTTGCAGGTCGCACAGGAGGCGATGTCCAACGATGCTGGCGCGGTGCGCCACGCCCTGGGGGTTCATACGGTGCTGGCCTCTTCCGGCGGAGATAGCGAAGTACTGGATAAAATCTGCACCGCGTTGACGCAGCCCGACCGGCCGGTATCGCCGACCCAGTTTCATCACTCGGTTCACAATACGCCAGCGGGCTACTGGGCGATTGCGACCGGTTCCACCTTGCCCTCGCTCAGTCTGTCCGCCTATGACGGCAGCTTTGCCGCCGGACTGCGGGAGGCGGCAGCGCTGGCCTGGATGGAACAGGCGCGGGTGTTGTTGATTGCTTACGATTTGCCGTTGCCGTTCCCACTGTCAGAACGGCGGACGATCACCGCGCCCTTCGCGGTTGCGCTGTTGCTGAATCCCCTGGATATCCCCCACCGTCTGGCATTATTGCGATTCCCCCGGGAAACCGGCGGATCGGCAACGACCCTGGAAAATCCCGCACTGGACGCCTTGCGATGGGGTAACCCGGCGGCCCGGAGTCTACCCGTACTGTGCGCGATCGCCCGACGCCTGGTGCAACGGGTGGTGCTACCGGTGGGCGAAGGCGAATGTCTGACTGTGGAGGTTCAGCCATGAAACGGGCGCTGGTGACGGGCGGCAGTGGCGGCCTGGGTCGGGCGATTTGCGAATGTCTGGGGCGCAACGATTTGCATGTCATCGTGCAGGGCCATCGTCATCCCGAACAGGCGCTGAAAACTGCGGATACCGTCCGAGCCATGGGGGGTTCAGCGGAAACTGTCGTGTTCGATGTGAGTGACCAAGAGCAAACCCATTCGGTTCTCATGGAACTGCTGGAAGCTGGGCCAATTCAGGTGCTGGTGAATAACGCAGGCGTCCACGCTGACGCGCCCATGGCGGGTATGTCGGCAGCGCAGTGGCGGTTGCCCATCGATGTCGGTCTGCACGGCTTTTTCAACGTGACCCAGCCCCTGCTGCTGCCGATGATGGGCACCCGTTGGGGACGTATCATCAACATTTCTTCGCTGGCCGGCGTGACGGGCAACCGTGGTCAAACCAACTACGCGGCGGCCAAGGCCGGTCTGCATGGCGCTACCAAAGCGTTGGCGTTGGAACTGGCGACCCGGGGCGTGACGGTCAACGCCGTCGCTCCGGGGATTATCGCGGGCGAAATGGCTGACGCTACCTTTGACGCGGCGACGATCAAGCGTCTGATCCCCATGCAGCGTGCCGGGACGCCGGAGGAAGTTGCGGCACTGGTGGGCTTCCTGGCTTCCGCCGCCGCCGGCTATATCACTGGGCAGATTATCGGCGTCAACGGCGGGATTGCCTGACCATGTCTATCGCCGTGGTCATTCCTGCTTATTGTGAAGCGGCAACGATTGCTGACGTCGTCCGTCGCGCCCAACCGTATGTTGCTACGGTGATTGTGGTGGATGATGGGTCGGATGATGAAACCGTGCTTCAGGCCGAGGCTGCCGGGGCGCAGGTATTGCGGCAACCGCTCAATCAGGGCAAGGGCGCAGCGCTGTGGCGTGGTATGCAGGCGGCGCTGGCGCAGGGCGCAACGGCGGTGATCACGCTGGACGCCGATGGTCAGCACTGTCCCGAGGATATCCCCAAGTTACTGGAAATCCATCAGCGCCAGCCGGAGCGTTTGGTGATCGCCGCCCGCCTGGAGCATCGGGAGCGCGCTCCGCGCCTGCGGCGTTTCGCCAACGGCATGGCTGATTTCTGGGTATCCTGGGCCGCAGGTTGCCCCATTCGCGATACGCAGTCCGGATTTCGGTTGTATCCAGCAACCCTGTTGCAAAAACTGTTTCCACCGCGTCCCGGTCAGCGGGGTTTTGTGTTTGAGAGCGAGGTTTTGATCCGGGCGGCGCATTGGGGATCTCGCCCGACGACCGTCGCGGTCGCGACGATTTATCTGACAGCGAGTCGCCCCAGCCATTATCAGCCCTGGCGGGATACCTGGCGTATTACCCTGATGGTAGCCGGGGAACTCATCAAACGGGGTCTGTATCCGCAGGGTCTGCTGCGGTCGCTGGGCATCGGGTCTTTGCAATAGGAGAGTCAGGCGATGCGGATTTTGCTGGTTAAACCTCAGGCGCATCTTCACACCGTTCTGGGTTTGCAACGGTTCCAATGCCTGGAGCCGTTGGAATTCGGCTATCTGGCCGCCGCTATCCCGCCGGAACATCCGGTGCGCGTTCTCGATCTACGGCTGTTCTGGCGGCCGGACGCTGCCCTGATTCGTGAGTTGACCCGGTTCCAACCGGATCTGGTCGGTTTTACTGCTTACAGCCACGAATCCGGCACGATGAAACGGCTGGCCGCTGTCGTTCGTCGCCTGATGCCGAAAACGCGTATCGTGATTGGCGGTCATCACGCCACGGTTGCGACCGCGGATTGCAATATTCCCGAGGTTGACTACATAGTGCGCGGCGAGGGCTGTGCGCCGTTCCGTGACCTGGTTGCAGCGCTGCATCACGGTCATGAACCGGAAGGCATCGCCAACCTGCTGCGAACCGGGGCGCATTTTGACGCTGCCGCCACGGCTGAATGGCCGCGTTATCCCGATCCGCGCACCTTGCCATTGCCCCGGCGCGATCTGTGGGACCATCGATCCTATTACTGCGCTTGGGTCTGCGAAAATCCCCGCAACTGGCAAGCGCTCTATCCCCCGGTAGCGATGGCGCGCACGTCCTACGGCTGCAAGATGACCTGCTCCTTCTGTATCGTGCCGTTCCTGAGCGGCGGCGTTCATCTGCCGCGAGCCGCTGATGTGGTCGCCGAAGATATTGCGCGGATCCCTGTCGATCATGTCTATTTCGCCGACGATGAGAACTTTATCGATGAAGCATTCGGCTTCGAACTGGCGGAGGCACTGGAGAAACGCGGTATCCGCAAGCGCTATTTCGCCTGGGCGCGAGCGACGACCATCCTGCGCTACCCGGAATTGTTGCGGCGCTGGCGGGAAATCGGACTCGATGGCGTTTTCGTTGGCTTCGAATTCGTGACTAACCCGGAACTGAAAGCCGTTCACAAGGGGGGCACGGTCTCACACAATGAACGCGCCCTGGATACGCTCCGCGGCTTGGGTATTGCCTGTCATACAGCTTTTATGGTGCGCCCGGAGTACGGCCACGTGGAATTTCAGCGACTGCGCGACTATGTGAACGCCATGCCGCCCGCTCAGTGCAGTTTCACCGTCTGCACGCCCTCACCGGGCACGGCGGACTATGCCGCAGCACGTCCAGCGTTCTGGGCGGGCGATGCCTACGATCTGCATGACTGTATGCATCCGCTGACGCCCACCGCTCTGCCCTTGCGAGAGTTTGGCGAGGTGTTCGCCCGCCAACTGCATGAAGCCGCGTGGCGCAACCCATTGCGGGTAGAACGTCATCCGATCCGACCCTGGGAACTGGCGCGGGTGATCGTTGCTGAACAGCGCTATGAACAGGCATTCCGGCGGCTTTATCGTGATTTTCCGCGTGAATTGTGGGACTGGCCGGGTTCGGGCGCGACTGCCGTTTCTGGTCACTGGTGCTAATTTTCTGGATTGTTAAAATTGTTAAAAACGAGTTCTTGGGAGCAGTGAAATGAAATTTAAAATGTGGGCAGGTTGCATGATGATCGTTGCGCTGGCCGGCTGTGTCACAAATCCAGTATATAACGTGACAGATGCCCCAGTTATGACCACAACCCGTGGTTATAAGGTTAAAGATGTGCGCAGCGCCATTTTGCAGGCTGGCGCCGCACAGGGCTGGCAGATGAAGGAAATGCGTCCGGGACTGATTGTCGGTACGCTCAACGTGCGCGACCACCTAGCCCAGGTGGATATCAAATATGATCGGAAGACCTATAGCATCCTCTACAAGAATAGCTACAACCTGAAGTATGATGGCACCAGCATTCATAAGAATTATAACGACTGGGTGCAGCAACTGAACGCGGCGATTAACGCGCGGATGGGATTGTTGTAGCAAGTGATGAGTAGCGCTAATCATCGGGGTGGTGTGACCCGCAACTGCAAACTGCCTCTGCTGGCCGCAGCCTCGCTGGAGATGCCCATCGCCTGTGGGCGCAATGGCGTCATCAGCCGTGCGGCTTTTCTGCGTCAGGTCGCTGGCGTGGTTCGGCAACTGCCCTCAGCGCGTTTCATCATCAATCTGTGCGAAGACCGCTACCGATTCCTGGTCGCATTCGCCGCCGTGGGTCTTAACGGCCAGGCCAGTCTGCTGCCGTCGAGTCGGGCGACTCTGCATCTGCGCCAACTGGCTGATGATTATCCCGATCATGCCCGCATCCGCGACGAGGATGTTGCGCGCTGGTTGATGCTGGAGACATGCGACGATTCGTCTCTCCCAGCGCTTGAATTGCCCGGCGATCACGTCATGGCCATGGCGTTCACCTCCGGGAGCACCGGTCACGCTAAACCGCATCCCAAGCGCTGGAGTGCACTGGTCAATGGCGCACGGCAGGCTCGGCAACGCTTTGGTTTTGCGCCTGGCCTAACCGTAGTGGCCACCGTGCCGCCCCAGCACATGTATGGCCTGGAAACCTCGATCATGGCGCCACTGACCAGCGGGGTTTGCATCCATACCAGTCGGCCTTTTTTCCCCGAAGATGTGCGCACGGCGCTCAGCGAAACATCGTCGCGCCGGATCCTGGTGACGACCCCGGTTCATTTGCAGGCCTGTGTTCAGGCGGAACTGCGCTGGCCGGATCTCGCCTTTATTATTTCTGCTACTGCGCCACTGTCCCCGGACTTGGCGGCTCAGGCTGAACAGGTGTTCAACGCGCCCGTGCTGGAAATTTATGGTTGCACCGAAGCCGGTTCCATCGCCAGTCGTCGCACTCTGGATGGCGACAACTGGCGGCTGTATGAGGGGTTTCGGCTGGATGGAGCGACGCTGGCCGGTGCGCATTTGGTGGAACCGACGCCCTTGAACGATGTGATTGAAGTCAGTAGCGATGATGAGTTCCGCCTGCTGGGTCGCCGTGAGGATCTGGTTAACATCGTCGGCAAGCGCAGTTCGCTGGCCTATCTGAATTATCAGCTCAGTCAGATCGAGGGGGTCGTGGAAGGGGTGTTCGTCCAGCCGGACGGCGCGGAGGTGGGGATAGGGCGGTTGGCGGCGGTGGTCGTTGCGCCGAAATTGAGCGCACGCCAGGCGTTGGCGGCGCTGGCGGAGCGCCTCGATCCGGTGTTCCTGCCTCGCCCGTTGGTGAAAGTTGACGCGTTACCGCGCAATGAAACCGGCAAGCTGACGCGGGAGTCGCTGCTGGCGCTGATCAAGCCGGGATATTGTGTAGCGGGAAGCGCCGGTGAACGCTGAAAAGTGGGTGGTTATTCCGGCTGATCATCCCAGTCTGGCCGGGCATTTTCCCGACAATCCCATTGTGCCTGGGGTGGTCATTCTGGATGAGGTGATACAGGCGCTCAACGACTGGCGACCCGACGCCCAAGCGGTCGGGATGCCCGTCGTGAAATTTCTGGCTCCGCTGCGCCCGGAACAACCTTTCTCATTGTACCTCGTGGAAACCGCTCCTGGTCGGGTGCGGTTTGAGTGCATCCGCGAGGGCGGGCAGTTATTGGCGCAGGGTCAGATCGCTTTGCGTCCTAAATAAGTCCGAAACAGATCGAATTCCACACGGCAGTCAGCCTCGGCAAAGCCGGCGGCGCGGATCGCCTGAGTAATGGTTTCCGGCGGTACGCAATTTTCGATAGTGTCCCAGTAGTAGCGCATCAAGGTCTGCGTGTCCCGCTCACCCGTCGTCAGTCGGCCCAGCAGCGGAACCAGTCGGCCCAGATAGAACTTGAGCAGGGCGTGTTTCAAGGGGTGCGCGGGGCGGGCGATTTCCAGAATCAGCAGGACGCCGCCCGGACGCAGAACCCGGTGGAACTCGCTAAACGTGGTGTTCAGATCAGCAACATGCCGCAAGGCGTAGCCCATGCTGACCAGATCGACGGACTGATCTGCAACCGGCAACTGCTCCATCAGTCCCTGCATCAACGGAATATTCAGCAAGCGGCGAACCTCGTCCAGCATTCCCGCGCTCACATCCAGTCCGATCACCGATTGCGGATCGCCGGTAATGCCCAGCGCCTGGCGAGCCACCAGGCCGGTGCCAATCGCGACATCCAGCACCGTCATGCCCGGTTGCAAACCCGCACGGGTTAATTCCCGGCGGCGGTGCCAACTGCCTGAACCCAGCGAGAGTAGCCGATTGACATGATCGTAATAGCGGGCGGTTCGGTCGAACAGCCCCCGCACAAAAGCCGGGCGTTGCGCCAGATCGGGGTAATAGTCGAGCAGTGGTGGGTGGGGTTTTAGCAGGTCATCGGGTTTCACGGCAGCGTTCCTGACAGAGTGTTGTATTATTTATCAATAGATTCTGAACTTTATCTTTCCTTTGGCGTCCTGATGGTTCCTCCGTTTCTCAGCGTTAAACCGGATGAGGATCAGTATTACCGGTCGCCGCCTACCGCCATGCCCTCGATTTCGATCAACAGCTCGCGTCGGCAAATGTCGGCATGCAGGAACAGCAGATCGGCGTCAGCGCCCAGTGCGCCAACGATGCGGGTGCGCAAGGGTGCCGGATTGAGTTCAGGGCGGCAATAGACTTTGAGCAGCGTCAAGCGCAAGGGTGCTGGAGCGGCACGCTGAGCCTCAGCCAGCAACGTTTCCAGATTCAGCAACGTCTCGTCCAGTTGGGTCATCAAATCATCATGCTGGCTGGCGTGGCCGACGATGCTGGCGGTGCCGGAAATGTAGAGATGGCAATCCCGTTGCCCCCAGGTTTTCAACACCGCACGAGAAAAAGAGGGACTGCGCCGGCCGTATTGGGGCGGGTAATGAAAGGCGCTCATCTGACGGGGGTTTTCAATCTGTATTCCGGGTTGCCGGGCGGCTAGTGCAGATATTCGCAATCCTGGGCGGTAGGTTCCAATAGCGCAGGCCGCTGGCAGATGCGGTGCGCAATCCGCCAGTTCCGCCATCAGCGCTTGATGTCGGCCTGCACAAAAAGCCCGATAGCGCTCCAGACTAGCGCATTCCTGATTGATATCGGGAAAATAGTTCCAGGCACGCAGAATATGTGGGTAACCCAGCGTATGCGCAGCGGTGAGCAAGCGGCGGTAGGCGACGGCGGTCAAGGGTTGCAGAGCGTCTTGCGCATATTCATCCAGTTGAAGATGCAGAAACGCCGCCTCGCCGTCCTCCGCATAACCTACGCCATTCATCGTCCCGGCGCGCACGGGTGATGGACTGAGCCAGACTTCCGAAGTCACCGTAGCGCCCAATTCAATCAGGGGAATCCGGCAGATCCGTGGATCTAAATCGGTCGCTGCCGGTTCACGAAATTGGATCAGCGCCAGCAACCGTCCAGCATCCAAGGCATCCATCTCTGGCGTAGCGTGGCGGTAGGTGACCGTAAAGGGAGGCATGAGGACCGTTTTAGCAAGGCATTATGGAAATATGGGCGAGTTCCCATCGAGACGTCCAGACATTCAGACGTAAGACGGTAGTCAATTTTTACAACAGGACGTGATATAGTTTATGGCTCAATTTGTCAACCCGGATAGCCCATTCCTACTACGCATCCACTATCACGAGGTCACTCATGGAAGCGCTCTCGCCGTTCGAGCTGGAGGTCGCCCGACTACTGGTCGAAACCCTGCATCTGGAAGATATCCATCCAGAACATATCGCGCCTGAAGAACCCCTGTTTAACGATGGACTGGGCCTGGATTCTATTGATGCCCTGGAACTGGCGCTGGCCATCTCCAAAACCTATGGCTTTCAACTGCGTTCTGATGATCAGCAAAACCAACAAGTTTTCGCGTCGCTGCGTACCCTGAGCGCGCATATTGCTCTGAACCGCGCCCGCTGATTTCACTGATATTTCCATCGATGATCGAGGATTATCCATGAATCGGCCATGGACACAACTGCCGGAGCGGAGCAACACCCTGGCTTTATGGCTGATTCGTTGGATTGCGTTGCGCCTTGGCCGCCTGGCCGGGCGCGCTCTGCTGTATCCCATCACTCTCTATTTTCTGCTCACTACGGGCGAAGCGCGGCGTGGATCACAACAATTTCTGCGCCGGGCATTGGGTCGTGAACCCGATTGGCGAGATCAGTTTCGCCACATGCACTGCTTTGCCGCCACGATTCTTGATCGGGTTTATTTTTTGACCGGGCGCTTGGAACACTTTGCAATGACGATTCATGGTGGCCAGTGGATTCTGGATCAGGCCGAGTCGGGCCGTGGATGTATTCTGCTGGGATCACATTTGGGTAGTTTCGAGGCGCTGCGCGGTCTTGGCGTTCATCAGCGTCAGTTGCCTATCCGGATGTTGATGAATACCCGTCATAACCCGATGATAAGCCAATTACTGGACGTGCTGAATCCCGAGTTGGCGCAAGCCATTATCCCGGTGGGTGGACCGGAAACCCTGCTTAAGGTGAGTGAAAGCGTGGAACAGGGCTGCTTGGTCGGGGTATTGGGTGATCGGGTAGCGCCGGGCGAGAAAGCGGTTTCTTGCCGATTTTTTGGCCAGCAGGTGAACTTTCCCACGGCACCGATCATCATGGCGGCGTTGACCGGTTGTCCGGTCATCTTGTGTTTTGGCCTCTATCGGGGTGGCCATTGCTACGAGGTGCATTTCGAGCAACTGGCCGAACGAGTCATTCTGGATCGACACTGCCGACAGGAACAACTGGCGGTCTGGGTGCAGCGCTATGCAGACCGACTGGAGCATTACGCACGTGCTGCACCTTACAATTGGTTCAATTTCTACGATTACTGGCAGGACGCTCCCCGGGTAGACCGGGAAAGGGTCAAGATCCACCCGCCACAGCGCTTCGCCAGGCAACGGGTGATGGGTTGGCAAGGATTATGGACGTTATTGCTGTCCCACCTGCTCCTGCTGGCGACGCTGGGTCTGAGTGGGTTGTGGCCACTGCGGCGGGTTTGGCGAACAGCGCGGGATACGCCATGTCAGGTTGTGGCAGGCGACTGGGTGATTGTGCTGGGTATGCGCCTGCAACATAACGAGGTCGGCCACGACTATGCCTGCCGACTGGAGCGGGCGGCGGCGCTCTATCGCGCCGATCCACGGCGACGCATTCTGCTGGTCGGTGGCCGAACTGGCTGCCGCGACAGCGAGGCTGCACGAGGTCGAGACCATCTCTTGGCGAGGGGTTTGCCTGCCGAGGCACTGGCGGTTGAAGAGCAATCCCTGCATACCTTGGATAATCTGCGTCGCGCCCAGCAGTGGCTGGGGGACTATCAGACACCCGCCTTGGTGCTGGTGACCAGTCGCTACCATCTGGCTCGTAGTGAAGCTCTGGCGCAGGGTCTGGGTTTGTGCCCGGTGTTGTGCGCTGCCGAGGAACGCCTGCGTCTCGATTCGTTGACAGTCTGGCGGTTGGTCGTGGAAACCGCTTACCTGCACTGGTATGAAGTATACCGACGCTGGGTACGCTGGATGGGGCATCGCCAAAGTCAGGCAGAGACCCGTTGAACTATGGCGGTCTATCTCAACAGTATCGGTCTCTGCACGCCCGGATTGCCCAATTGGCCAACCGGTTACGAGGTGCTGACTGGACAGCGACCCTATTCGCCGGATGAACCGTTACATTTTGACCGGGTGCGATTACCGCGTAATGAGGCGCGCCGGGCCAGTTTGACCGTCCGACTGGCTCTGCAAGCGGCGACAGAGGCGCTGGATGCCGTCGGGATGAAGGCGGCGGATTGCCATGCCATCTTTGCCTGTTCCGGGGGCAATACCGAGGCGCTGGATGCCTTATGTCGCGCATTGATTGAGCCAGGACATCCTGTTTCTCCCAATCAATTCAATAATTCGGTTCACAATGCACCCCTGGGTTACTGGACGATTGCTACCGGTTCGCGCCAGTCTACCGCCAGCGTCGGTGCCTATGACGCTTCGTTTGCCGCTGGACTCCTCGACGCGGTCGCCCTGGTAGAACTGGAGCGGCAACCGGTATTGCTGGTGGCTTTTGATACCCCGCCACCGCCGGCTCTGCAATCTTTTCGGGCAGTCACCACGGCCTTCAGCGCAGCCTGGTTGTTGACACCGGAGGCCGACGGTTGGAGTCACGGGAAGATCGCCGCTACGGGGATCAATGGCGAGGATTGCGGTATTCTGGCGCGGCTGGATGATTTTCGGGTTCACGCCTGTCAGATGGGCGATGACGGTGGGGATAGCGGGGGGGCGATGCTGGAATCCTTGCGCCTGAGCAATCCCACCGCCCGTTGTTTACCCGTGCTGCGCCTGATCGCTAACCGCCAGCCGGGTAAAGTGCAGTTATCCTATCTGCCCGACCTGTGTCTGGAATTTCATCTGAAATTTTGACAAAAATCACAGCCCGGTTAGCCCGGTCAAACCGTCCATTCATGCACCGGCGTTCCGGTGCCTTGCCGTTCCAGATAAGCCAGGGTCAGGGCTTGCAGATCCGAACCGTTCCGCTCCAGAAAACGCCGCTGCCAATGCGCACCGGTGCAACCACTGGCCACCCGCGCCGCGATGATACCCAGATACTCGGCGACATCCGCCGCATCTATTTCCAGCGCCAACAGCGCACGGCGAGCCAGCGGCAGCAGTTCTTCCAGCACCAGTGAACGCAGTGGTTGGCGCTGACCGTTGAACCAGACGACCTCCGCTCGCAACCCATCCCGCGCCGCTGCGTAGAAATTTGCTCGGCATTGCGTGAAATCCAGTACGGTGCTGGCCGTAGACAGGGTCCGCGCCAGACCGTGAACGAGTCCGTAGTAAAACGCGGCATTAGCGATCATGTCAGGAATGCTGGGGCCGGCGGGCATCACCCGATGCTCAATGCGCAGGTGCGGCGTCCCATCCGCCTCGAAACCCACCAGGGGCCGGTTCCAACGCCAGATCGTCCCGTTGTGCAGGCGCAAGTGCGGCAACTGCTCTACCGGTTCCGCGCTGAGATCCACCGGCAGCAGGGGCGGATAGTGCGTCATGTTCTCGGCAAACAGTTCCAGCAGCGACTCCCGGACATAGCCACTGCCAAAGGTCACCCGCCGACACGTCGGGTCATCCGCGCTGTCGCCGCCCGCCAGTGCGACACCCTGTTCAAACAGGGGAATACGGGTTTCTTCCCACAGCGCCTTGCCGAACAGGAATGGGGAATTGGCGGCGACGGCGACCATCGGCGCTGACAGGAGCAAAGCGGCGTTGAAGAACGCGGGTGCCTGATCCACCGTGACCTGTAAGTGGGTCTGAAAGGACGTAGTTGCGGCTTCCAGCATTACATCCGCATGTTTCAGGCGCAGGCTCTCCGCCCCATGAATCGCCAAGGTCATCGGCTGGCCGTGCCGCCGCTGCAAAATTTGATCATTGATCGCCCGGTAGCGTTGCTGGCTGGACATGTTCTCCGGGATCAAGTCCTGATTGCGCAGAGTGGGCAGAATCCCGACGAGCGCGATGCTCACCTCGAGTTCCGCCGCGACACGCTCACAGTCCCGCCACAAGCTTTCCAGATTCGTATGCATCCGGCGCAACGCATCCCCACGCAACGGCAGAGGCGGCGTATTCAACTCGATGTTGAACACGCTCAATTCCGGCACCACCAGTGGATTCGCCATCCGCTCCAGAAAGCGCTGATTCAATGGCGCGGGCTGACCCTGGCGATCCGGGGCGAAGCGCCGCTCGTGGAACTCGTCGGTCAACAGCGCTGTTTCCTGGCTCAGGCGGGTCTGGAACCGCTGGAAATCCTCGGCAGTGAAGGTAGAACGGGAAATTTCCTGACCCATAGGCAACCCCTCGCAATAATGGCTTCGATTGAACTATAGCCGACCGCGTTCATCCCGGAAGGCGAAACCGCGTAAGGGAATCGCCAGATTCCGGGTCAGCGCGAGAGCCTGAAAGCGGTCGCCCATTTCGCCCGGCAAGGTCAGCAACTTCACCTGGCGAGCTTGTTCCAGATAGCGGATCGAGTGGGCGGGATTCGGGGGGATTTCCTCCGCCAGCAGTTCCATCAATCCACAGCCCAGCAGGAAATAGCTTTGTGTCGTATAGCCCGCGACTTCGAGTCCCACCGCCAGGGCGGCGTCAGCGACGGCGGTGAAATCGACGCTGGCGGTGATGTCCTGCAAGCCGGGCAAAATCAGCGGGTCATCGTGCGCCCGGTGGCGATAGTGGCACAGCAGGGTGCCGGTGCTGCGTTCCGGGTGATAGTAGTCCCGGCGCGGATAGCCATAGTCAATGAACAGCAACGCCCCGGCGGTCAGGGGTTCAGCCACGGCGGTCAGCCATTCCTGAAACTGGGGAACATACTCCGACGTATAGCCTTCCGGTAACTGCCCGCCAATCTCCGCTTCAATCTGCGCCACCATCGCCGTCACTGCCGGATCCTCTGCACCCTCCATCCAGTCCAGTCCAGCTTCCGTGTCGACCACCAACAACCGGCGCGGTCCTTGAGCGGTGATGTGAAAGCGCTCGACTGGCAGGGCGTCCAGCACCTCGTTGCCCAGGATGACCCCGCGAAATCCTGATGCCGGTAACGTGTCCAGCCAGACGACCCGTTCCAGCAATTCCGGCACCTGTTCGGCCAGGGTCTGGCGCTGGCGTTCCCGCAAGTCGCCGCTCAGTTCCAGAATCGCGTACTGTTTGGGCAGCGCGTTCAGCGTGCGCAATTCCTGGAGCAGATCCGCCGCCATGATTCCGGTACCCGCACCCAGTTCCAGAATCGCGCCGCCGCCCAGCGCCTCCAGAATCTCCCGGCACTGGTGAGCCAGGCAGCGCGAGAAGAGCGGCGACAGTTCCGGCGCGGTAATGAAATCGCCACCCGCGCCGAATTTGCGGGTTCCAGCGCAGTAGTAACCCAACCCCGGCGCGTATAACGCTAATTCCATAAAGCGCGCAAAGGAGAGGGCACCGCCCGTTGCTGCCATTTCAGCACGGAGATCATCCAGCACCCGTGCGCTGTGCGCGGCAGCGACCGGGTCTGGAACGGGCAACGTCTGGAAGAGGTCAATGGATGGCATGAGCAAGCCTGGTCGAGTCGATGGGTGAGAAATGAAGATGGCGTTTTACCACGAGAGGTCAACCCGGTTAAAATCGCGTCATGTCTTTAATCCCCCTGTCGACCGTTCCTCGCCCGATGGGTGCGCCGCCTCTACGAAGTTTTCTGCCCCTGGATACGATAACTGCGTGATAAAAAATTTGATGATTCCAGGCATATTAACCCTGTTGCTGGCGGTCGGGGCATCGGTTCACGCCCAGACTGCGACCTCGACCCCGAATCAGACTCCAGGATCAGCCTACGTCAGCGACAGTGTTGATGTCCCCCTGCGGGCTGGCGCATCCAACCGCCACAAGGTGATTGGCTCCGTGCGCAGTGGAGCGCCGGTTCAGATACTGACCGTTGACAAGGTGAAAGGTTATACCCAGATTCGCACTTCGGCGGGCGTGAAAGGCTGGATTCAGAGTTTCCAGTTGACCAACACCCCCAGCAGTCAGGAACTGTTGGCTGGCGTCCGCCAGGAACTGGCGCAGTTGCAGGCGCAACATGGCGATCTCAAACAGCATTTGGACGAAGTCGTCAGCCGTCCGGAAGGAGAAAGTCTCAGCTACCCGCAGTTGTATGAGGAAGCGGTGC
>JFJP01005455.1_pt1 | contig 20581 bp, 24 predicted proteins | sample 431651 | NCBI WGS metagenome assembly JFJP01 (sample SAMN02602958, study PRJNA72255) | Microbial mat metagenome, whole genome shotgun sequencing project. | biome: fresh water; feature: sink hole; material: water; isolation source: purple microbial (photo- and chemosynthetic) mats found in...
TGGGCGAGGTGATGACCGAGCCCAAGCCCAGGGTCTGGTTCGAGGAGCCACAGCAGGCTTGGCAGGCGGGCGCGATCCGGCTCGATCGGCGCACCCGCATGATGTACGACGAGCGCCATGTGTTCATCAACGGCGAGAGCTTTCGTGCTGGCGGCGCCGACGCGCGCCTGATGCGCCAGTTCGCCGACCGGCGCGTGCTATCGACCGCCGATGTGCGGCGCGCCAGCGCCGATGCCCAGTCCTTGTTGCGCGAGTGGTTCGAAGCCGGCTGGCTTCACCCGGTTGCAGCCAGCGCCTGATGGACCCACCGGAGAAGCCCGTGAATGCCTCCACGCCCGAGCCCGTCGCGATCGCGCCACTGCCCACCGGGCGCATGGAAGGCCGCCAGTTGTTTGCTGATCTGGTGCGCCAGGCGCTGGCCGTGGCGGCTCAGGAGGGCTGGCCATGCCTGGTGCTCAGTGATGCCGACTTCAGCGACTGGCCACTCGGCGAGCGCGCGGTGATCGAATCCATGCAGGCCTGGGCATTTCGCGGGCGCGAGATCCGTTTCATCGCGCGCGACTTCGGCCCGCTGCGCCTGGCCCATCCGCGCCTGGTGGCGTGGCGCACCACCTGGTCGCACCGGGTGAAGGCCCATGCGCTCGCCAGTGCGTCTGGCAGCGAGTTGCCCAGCGCCATCTGGTCACCTGGCTGGACGCTGGAACGCCTGGACCCTGTGCGCAGCATGCTGGTTGCCAGCACCGACCCGCGCCGCCGCACCGCGCTCAGGGAGCGGCTCGACGCCTGCTGGCACAAGGGCACGCCCTCGTTCCCGGCCAGCACCCTCGGCCTCTGATGGGCGGCATGCCGAGTGGCGTTTTTGCAACGAACACCGGACTGAGCAAGAAAACGTCAGTACGTAGAATTACCAATGTAATTTTTCGGATATGCTTCTACCGCAGTCTGATGCCGGGTGACCGGATGTCCGGCTGGGCCATCTGAGGCCGGGGTGTTGGTCCTCGTTGTCGAGGCGGCGCCCCAGTGGTTTGTTTGCCCCCGTTTTCACCTCATTTTTTGGAAAATCATCATGAAAAAGACCGTTCTGCTCGCCAGTTTGCTCGCCGCTTTCGCCCTGACCGCTTGCGGCAAAAAAGAAGAAGCGCCCGTGGCGCCCGCCGCTCCTGCTGTGGAGCAGGCTGCCCCTGCACCTGCCGCTGCTCCTGTCGAGCCAGCAGCACCTGCCGCAGCGCCGGCTGACGCCGCAGCCGCTGCAGCCGCCGTCGGCGCTGCAGCCGTCGCTGGCGCGGTGGACGCCACCAAGGAAATTGCCGACAAAGCCGCTGCAGCTGCCGCTGAAGCCGCCAAAGCAGCCGCTGCACCCAAGCAGTAAGCTGTTTCTTGCCGAGGTGCCTGGGTTCAGGTGCCTCGCAGGTCAAAACAAAAGCCGCCTTCGGGCGGCTTTTGTTTTGGGCGCGGGTGTTAATAAGCTGATGACCAAAAGCCAATGAAATCAAGAGCTTGCCTCAGATTTCGGCAGTCAGCCTAACAAAATTAGTGAGCTCCCGAGGCTCGAACCTTATGAGCTTTGTCTCGGGGGTGCTTTTGCGATTGTCAGCAGGCCCAGCCCGAGAAGTCCAACCATGGCGAGCCAAGTCTTCAAGGCGAAAAGCATGTGAAGGGCCCCGACCGAGCGGCAGGTTCTCGGTGTAGACCTGGGACGAGGAAGCCGGGCTCATGGGCTCACTCTGCCCGGAACCCCTCGCGCTTCACCCCTGGGGTCAATCGAGGCACAATGTCGACATGCGCTAGCGAACTTGCCCTCTCCCGATTGAAGCCAAACACGCACCCGAGGTGCGCCCGCGTTTGGCATAAATCGGAGAGTTCGCATGAATTACGTTCGTTACCCCCGCGCGGCGGTCGCCGTCGGCACACCTGGCAAGCCAGCCAACACCCCTCGTCAAAAATTCGACCTGCAAGAAGCCGCAGCACCGCAAGTGTTGTGGGCGTCCCTTGCTCTGCCAGTTCGCAACGGTGGTCGGTTGGTTGGCGTTCGACGCCATCGTTCAGCGGAGGTTGAGGTCGCCTGGCTTGAGCCTGGGCGCGCAGGCATTCAGTGGGTCCCAGCACGCTTTGTGCTGACCGACGAAGAAGCGAGGCGCTGGTTGAAGGTCGCGCGGTTCTCTCGCCAGTAAGCCCTGGACGGCGGCGCATTGCCGCTTCTAAGTACCAAAGCGACAAAGCGGGTGTTTTCTTAGTAGAAAAGCGACATCGGGACCCTCGGAGCGCTGACTTCTAAGTGATTCAGCGCAATCCCCGTGCGCTCTTCGGGGGCGCGCGTCCCGCGACACCCGCCCTATCGGGAGCCCGCCTTTGAGTGCTCGCGCTGCCGCGAACTGGAGACAGCGCGTGCTCGCCGCCGACGCCGGTAGCTGCTGCGGGCAATATGCCGTACAAAACAGTCCTTATGTAGGAATGGGCCTGTTTAATGACGGCCGCCCGCGCAAGGCCTGGAATCGGAGTCCCCCCCATCGAAGCGGCTGGGAAGGGTCGGCGCACGATAGACCTCTTGGGCATGGGTCTTGTAGAGCGGGTTAGCAACGCCGTCGCTCAGTCGTACTGCAAGGCCAAAGATTGACGTCCACAAGGGCTGGAGAGTCAACCTTTATCGGCACGGCGGCCGTCGAGAAACGCACCGGGGCGAACCTCGCCCAGCTTCCGGCTCCGAGCTACCAAACGCGGGGCGCGCAATCGAAGTTGAAAGTTCAATAAAAGTCGGCAGGCTCCAGTGGCCTCATCGAACACAACTTGTCCACCAGTATGTCTGCCTGAACTCGGCACATCCACAAACGTCAGTTCGAACAAGTATTCCTCGAGCTTGTCGCGCCCCACCAGCAAAAGTAACTCACCCGAACTGACCACCGCCAGATAATTGTCAGACGCACCATGAGTTCCATCCCACCTTTTTGCTGACGTCATTCCAAGTGCTACCGCCCTTAGAAGGGCTTTCAAAGCTGACTTAATCTTCGCTTCTGAACTGGACAGTTTGCTAGGTAAGCACCCTACCAAATACTTCATATCGGCCGCCCCCTTGCGGGAATGGTGCGCCAGCACCAAGGCAGGAACAATCTCCTCAGAAAAACAAATAGAAAGGTTCTCCTGAAATACTTCGGACTCATACTTATCGAACTCAATTCGAGCCCCTGCCGCAATCAGTTTTGAGACAAGCTGTTTGGGGCCGACCTTCTGTTCCGAGATTTTCTTGCAAGCTTCCGCCTCTAGGCCGCTGACCCGATAGTGTATCAAAGTGCTCTTCGATGCATTAAATAGAGATGGTTTGCTTCCAAGCCAGCACTTTACGCTTACCGGCAATAAATCGGAATCCCCAGAACCTTGACCAGTGGTGTAGCTCAATTCGAGGTCTGCCTTCGAATCACTCCCGGCACCCTTTGTAGTCACGCCTAGTTTTACTGCCAACAGGTCACTATCGGGATGTGAGAAAGTTTTATTCGATAGCTTTATTGTGTTGAGTAGGTTTTGGGCTATATCCGAATAATCGGCACACTTCGTGGGAAGAGTCAGGCGCGGCTTTGCCCCTGGAAAGTTCGTTCTGCGCGAGACTTGCTTCGTCGAAGTTCCTCTAGAAAAATAGAATAGCTGTGCTCCCTTTTTTAGTTCCAGCACAGTAGCGACGAATTCCTTAAATTGACTGGGAGACTTGGATAGTCCGCCCTCCAAAAGGGTCAATTCACCGGTGGAAAGTACCTTGACAAACGCATAGAATTCTCCCCACTCTCCCTTATTTTGTGTGGTTGAATGCGGTGCGGTGCTCATTTGCTCGCTCCCCGCAGAGTTCGGACGATTTCGCGCCCGACCCGCTCAATACCAGGCACTACAACTGAGTTTCCCAGCTGCTTCATCGCCTGAGCTTCGGTAACGGGGAACTCGTAGTCAGGGGGAAAACCCTGCATGAGTTTCGCTTTGTCCGATGTTAGTTGTACCTCCCGACCTTCAACAAGGTATCGGTCCCAGTTTCTTCGGTCTGATATTGCGGAGCCTCGACCCCCACAGCGAAGGGTGAATCCGACCTGTCTAGAGCAAGGGGCTCCAAAGACGTCGGACATTGTGAATTTAAGCGGTATCGGTGCTGGAAATTCAAATTCAATGTTTGGATTCCGGAACCCCACCATGTAGACACGTGGGCGATGCTGAGGAACCCCAAAATCCGTACCCCTCACCAGCTTCCAGTAGAAGGAGTAGCCGAGTTCCTCCTGGATTACTCGCTGAACTTCTTTGAATGTCTGGCCTTCATCGTGCGCAATTAGTCCTCGTACGTTTTCCAGAAAGAACGCGCTAGGTTGCTTGGCTCGAATGATGTCGCGGATGTGAAAAAATAGATTTCCTCGAGGGTCTTCAAAACCAAGCCCGTGACCTGCGTTACTAAAGGGCTGACAAGGAAATCCGCCACAAAGTATGTCGAAGTCAGGGATAGAGCCAGGTGAGACCTTGGTGATGTCACCTACGAACATGCTTTTTGAAAAAAGCTTTGGGTCTATTTTTTTAAGGTTGTGCTCATAGGTTATACGAGCCGCCTTGTCCCATTCGCTGGCAAATACACATTTCGCGCCAGCTTTATGTAGTCCAAGATGAAATCCGCCGATTCCTGCAAACAAGTCAATGAATTTGTATTTTTTCGCCACACTGCACTCCAGATAAGGGGTGCGATGTGTAGGAGGCGGGTTTATCTGCTATTCGGACATTCGTCGCAATCTGGCTGGCTCGGGGGCTAGGCGGGCGGCTTCCTGGGCCTGCGTTGACAAGCGCCGCTTGCTTGTTCAGGCACCCCAACTGGGACCTCATGCAGCTGTCCGCGCTTTCTTGGTCTGTTTCCCTGTAAAGTTCTGGCAACATCCGTATGTTCTGTCAGTACATACGGATTGCTTTGTCTGCACACACTTTCCGCTTCGCGGACCTCTTTGCGGGTCTAGGGGGGTTTCATCTCGCGCTTGCTCGACTGGGGGGCGAGTGCGTCTTCGCGTCAGAATGGAAGCCTGGGCTCCAACAGCTCTACAAGAGGAATCACGGCATCCTCCCGCACGGGGACATCACGACCGTCAACCCCGATGAAATCGAGGACCACGATGTCCTGACTGCGGGGTTCCCCTGCCAGCCGTTTTCAAAGGCCGGCGACCAGTTGGGGTTCGAGTGCACTGAGCAGGGAAAGCTGTTCTTCAACGTCGAAGCCATCCTTCGGGCAAAGCGACCAAGCTTCTTCATCCTGGAGAACGTGCCCAACCTCCTCAAGCACGACGAAGGGCGCACTTGGGCAACAATCCAGGAGACCCTCGGCGGAGACCTTGGTTACCACATCCAAGCAGAGCGGCTGTCACCGCATCATTTCGGTATCCCCCAGATTCGCGAGCGTGTTTACATCGTCGGCTCTCGGGCACCCTTGACCCGCTTTAGGTGGCCGGATGTGTCAGACCAGCCGACCAGTATCGAGGACGTTCTTCAGCACAAACCGGCTGACGCCAAACCGCTTTCGGCTCAGGTTGAGCGCTGCCTTGAGGTGTGGGACGACTTCCTCCGGCGCGCGCCGGCCAACTTGCAGCTGCCTTCTTTTCCGCTTTGGTCAATGGAGTGGGGGGCCACGTACCCCTTCGAAAACGAAACACCCCACGCTCGTCTTGCAAGGTATGGCATTGAAGGCCTCAACACTTTCAAAGGGAGCCATGGGAAGGTGCTGGGGCGGCTCAAGAGCATCGAAGCTCGCCTGGCAGCTCTCCCAAGTCACGCCCGTAAGCCTGTCTTGACCTTCCCAACCTGGAAGAAAACCTTCATTCGCCAGAACCGCCAGTTCTTTGAAGACAACAAAAGTTGGATTGAGCCCTGGCTTCCGCAAGTGCTTGAGTTTCCATCGAGCCTGCAAAAATTCGAATGGAATTTGCAGGGGGAGGAGCGAAGCGTCTGGAAGCATGTAGTCCAATTTCGGGCTTCCGGGGTTCGCGTCAAGCGGCGAACTACTGCGCCGAGCTTGATTGCAATGACGGATACCCAGGTTCCTATCATCGCCTGGGAGCGCCGCTACATGACCCCTAGGGAATGTGCAGCACTTCAAAGTATGGAAGACCTGAAGTTTCTTCCAGAAAGCAGAGTGCAGGCCTTTAGTGCCTTGGGCAACGCAGTGAATTCGAAGGTAGTTGAACAGGTAGCGAGTGCACTGCTTAGCGGTGTAGGTAAACCCAACCTCTTGATGCGCAGGGAGGCCACAGATAGGTTGCGCGTCAAAGAAGCGGAGGCATGTTGAAAGAACCACAAAAGAATGTCTCGCAAGTCGGGATTCGCCCAAACTCATCCATCCTTTCGGTTCTTTCTCACCTGAACTACAAAGCTTGGTATGCGGTTGCGGAGTTTGTTGACAATAGCCTTCAGAGCTATCTCACAAACCAGGAGCGGCTGCGCGAACTCCATGGCCCGGACTTTCGTCTGAAGATGAGAGTGTGGCTGGACCAAAACAACCGCCTCATAGAAATCACCGATAACGCCGCAGGCATCTCTGGCGAGGATTTTCCGAGAGCATTCAAGCCCGCAGAGGTCCCGCTGGACCGTTCTGGGTTGTCCGAGTTCGGTATGGGCATGAAGACCGCAGCGTGCTGGTTCACCCCTACCTGGAACGTGCGCACCAAAGCGCTAGGGGAGTCGGTCGAGCGAACCGTGCGGTTCGACCTAGCAACCATAGTAGGCAACAAGCTTGAGCACCTTCCGGTACAAGAGACTTCAGCGGACCCCAACCAGCACTTCACAGTAGTGCGCCTGGAAGCGGTGGGGAAGAAGTTCCCCGTCACACGGACCCAGAAGAAACTCCGAGACCACCTCGCAAGCATCTACCGGGTCCCTCTACGGGCCGGGGCGTTCGAGTTGTTCTTCGATGAAGACAAGGAGCCCCTGCAGTACCAAGACCCCGAAGTACTCGTGGCCCCCCCTTACAACCAGCCCGCGGCAAAACCCTGTACTTGGCGCAAGGAAATTGATTTCTCCTTTGGAGACGGGAAACGCGTCACGGGGTTTGCTGCACTTCGACAGGAAGGCTCTACCACCCATGCCGGTTTTGCTTTGTTTCGGAGAAATAGACTCATCCTGGGTAGCGACGACGAAACTTACAGACCCACAGAGGTATTCGGCAACTCTAACTCATACCGGTACCAGCGCCTTTTTGGCGAGCTTCACGTGGAAGGATTTGAAGTCAGCCACACCAAGGATGGATTTCATTGGGATGATTTCGAGGAAGACTTTCTCCTGCGATTGAGAGAGCACCTCAAGGGAGAGGACCTGGACCTCCTCGCACAAGCGGAGAATTACCGCGCCCGTCCAAGCAAGGCGGCGTTGCAGCCGCTGATTAAAGAGGCTACCGATGCCATCGTGGCTGACCTGATTCAATCGGCTGAACCGGCACTGTCACTACAAAGCATTGGTCGGGCGGTTGTCGCTGCCACTGTCCGAGTAGCGCCTGAAGAAGGGGCTGTTGCTTCCACCAGAACGTTTGAATTGTTGCTAGACGATTTTCTTTGGCGAGTAACTCTTCAAACAACTGTAGACCCCTCGGTCACTGACTGGCTTTCTTTTAGCGAGACAGAGTCGAAGCAAACATCGTTCATCGGCGGCTCAAGCGATGTGCTGGTGTCTGTTGCGTTGGGGCATCCCTTTGCCCAGCGATTCCTTGGACCAAGAGGTGAGAACACCGAAATCATTCTTCGATTTGCTGTCGTGCTTGCCCTCAGTTGCATCAAATTCAAGCGAGCGGGATACCAGTACTTCGCCCTGTTGGCGGGTGTGAATCGCTTGCTACGGGCGACCACCGAGAAGGACTTCGCATGAAGACTGTGACCGTACGGAAGTTGCAAGATATCGAGCCCAAACTGATTTGGGAGCCCTCCGAGGGGGCGGAAACCAGGGGATTCGTCGAAAGGAAGGCAGTCGGGGGAATCCCCAAACTCGCGCTTCTCGATGTTGTGTTCGAGGCGCAGCAAATTCTCGGCCGCTGCGTCGAGCCGAAGGCCCCTGCAGCACAGTCCACAGGTCTGGTGGTCGGGTATGTACAAAGTGGCAAGACGTTGTCGTTCACCACCCTTTGTGCACTCGCTCATGACAATGGGTTTGGGTTGGTCATTCTGATTGCGGGAACCCTCGAAAACCTACGCAAACAGACCCGAACTCGGTTGGAAACAGACTTGGGCCTTGGCGAGGGGGCCGACGCCTTCAGTAGGCCGTGGTTGGTTGTCGACAATCCCTCGGTAGACAACGACTCGGCAACCAGTCTGCACCGACATCTGAAGAACTGGGCGGACCCAAAGGCTTCCGCGCAGTACAAGAAGGTGTGTTTGGTTGTCCTGCTAAAGCAGCACACCCGTTTAACAGCTATGGGGAACTGCCTGAAGCAATTTGGGACGGAGCTACTTTCAAAGGTTCCAACCCTGGTCATTGACGACGAAGCCGACCAAGCCAGTCTCAACACATTCACGGCACAGAACGTCAACAGAGGTACAACTCGCAGAAGTACCAACTACGCAAGCATTGTCGCGCTGAAGAAGAGTCTTCCTCACCACACATACGTTCAGTACACAGCGACCCCGCAAGCCAACTTGCTAATCGACCTCAATGACCACTTGTCCCCCGAATTTGGCGAGTTGTTAACCCCCGGCTCTGGTTATGTGGGGGGCTCAACCGTCTTCGAGAAGGGCAAGCCGTACGCGCAGTCAATTCCTCCTTCGGAGGCAAATGCCGCCGAGACGGACCCGGCACCCGCGAGTCTCCAGGTGGCACTGAGGTACTTCCTGCTTGGGGCATGTGCTGCGCATCTGTCCGGGAAGCCCGCACAGCGGACAATGATGGTGCATCCTTCGCAGCAGACCGACAGACAACGCGCCTACCTCAAGTGGTTGCGCGGGTTGGTTTCTGAGTGGGGGCAGTTGATGGATGGCGGTGTGCCCGCCGATGTGCTCAACGAGTTCTTACCCACCTACAAGGAGCTGTGCAAGTCGGTGACCACTGAACTGCCTTCCTTGAGCGAGCTCGGAGTGGCCCTGCCAGAAGTCCTTCGAAATGTGGCCGTGCGCGAGGTCAACTCCACTGCTACCGGCGGTGGTCCTGTTAGGTGGGGCGAGTCGCCTTTCTGGGTCTTGGTTGGTGGCGCCAAACTGGACCGAGGTTTCACGGTGGAGGGGCTGACCGTGACCTATATGCCTCGTCCACTCGCGACGGGGAATGCTGACAACCTTCAGCAACGAGCTCGATTCTTTGGGTACAAGCAGTCGTATCTAGGGTTTTGTCGCGTGTTCTTGCTGCCTGATGTGTTTGAGGCGTTTCAGGAGTACGTCGAACATGAGAAAGAGATTCACATCAGCTTGCGAGAAACCCGCGGGCAGCCGTTGAAGCAATGGGTGCGTCAATTTACCTTGCACTCCAGCATGCAGCCCACTCGAAATGGCGTAGTGGGCATTCCAATCACCGAATTGATTTCTGGCGGCTGGAGCCAGGCTCGTGCCGCGCACAGAGACGATGCGATTGTTACGGATAACATGAAGGTGTGCGATAGCTTCCGGGCATTGCTTTCCGCACGCTACCCTGGGGGCATCGCGCAGAACACGTACCCCGGAAAATTTCTCGACTCTCGCCCTGGAGCGCCCGGCCATCTCCTACATGAGCAGGTGCCACTAGAAATCGTAGTTGATGAATTGCTAAAGCGGATTAAGGCCTGCGAGGAAGATGATGCATTCGAACTGGCCGGGGCGATATTAGCGCTTAGAAAGCTGATTTCAAGCGGAGAACAATTATCCGATGTTTTCATTATTGATTCTTTCAAGCCACAGAATCGTGCGTTGACCGCCCAAAACAAGATAAACCAGGTATACCAAGGTAGGTCAAGAAACTATGGCGGAGACAAACAGTTTGCCTCAGAGGCTCGAGTATCGGTGCACCTGAGGGCGTTCGACTTGCGCACGGACGGAGGGGGAACTGTTGCGAGTGTGCCTTGGTACTCCTTGCATGTTCCCAATGTCTTAACACGTAGGTATTTGTTGCAAGACGCATGATGGGAAATATGGGAGGCCCTTCGTGGCAAGCATTTGCCGCCCTTGAGCCCTCGGAGGGGGACTTGGGTAAGGGGCTTGCCTGCGGGGACCTGAAGAGTCATCTTCTGGTCAAGGGGGAAGCCGGGGAGCCGATACTCTTTTTGCGCTCTGCTCCCAGGGCCCACCCACGGGCACCGATTCGCCTGAGAAACATTCGAGGCGAGTTCGACCGAAGGTACGCGCTGCAAGGTGAGGGTGGGCGGGAATCTACAGCCTCATTTACCACCCTGAGGTGCCTACCGGAAGCTGATGGTCTGCACCCATACTTTGTGGAGATGATGGTGGCTACCGCGCTATCGCTCCCTGAGGTTTTATCTGAAACAGTCGTCGACGAATTGGTCGAGCGCCTGGTCGACTTGTTTCGACAGGGCCGCGCTACAGCACAGGCGACAGTGGCCGGATTGTGGGGTGAGCTGGTCCTCATTGCAGTGGCGGCTGACCCCGACGCTTGGGTGCGCGCCTGGCACGATACCCCTACCGAGACATTCGATTTTTGCTTTTCGGACAAGCGCGTAGAGGTGAAAACCACTGAGACTCAGATACGCGAGCACGAGTTCTCTCTGACCCAGCTCAACGGTGGTCGGGATTCCGACTTCATCGCATCCGTGATGCTTCGGCGAGGGGCAGCGGGGCTGACCACTTTCGAGCTTTCGGAAAAAATCGCTGATTTAATTTCGAACAGTAGCAGAGAGAAATTCTGGCGAGTCGTCTTCACGACATTTGGGGAGGATGAACTGGGGTTTGACGAATCCCGTTACGACCTTGATGACGCGATTTCAAGCGTTCGATTTCTTCAGTCTAAGAATGTCCCCACAGTGCGTGTCAGTGACGCGGATGCGCACCTAATCAGCCACATTCGATATCGAGCCAATATTGAACTGATAACCCGAGTGCTGGGCATAGGCTCCATTTAGCCCAATCGTCAGGAATAAAACCGCTTGCTATATTGCTTGTCAGTCGGTATAATGATGACATCAAAATGTGGGTAGGCGCATGACAATAGCTAAAGGCGATTACGTAAAAATCCTTCCCGAGTTTCAAGACCAGGGGGATGATGAGTTTGACCGGGTCGTGGTCGAAGGCGAGGAGAAAGGGCGAATTACCGTAGCTACCCTCGGTACCGGTATGCGCATTGCTCACACCAGTGTGTTACGAGTTGAGTGGGTGCGTGTAGTGCCAGCTCCGACCAGCGCCTCAAAGGCTTGACCGACCCCTCCCTACTTGCACTGGTGTCTCATGGCAATTCAAGCACCCCCATCCCGTCCTTTGTTGTTTAAGGGCGCTGAAGGGCACTTTGTTGAGGTGCTCGACAGCAGCACACCCGACACGGTTGAGTTCTCTAGCCAAGGCGGAGGGGTGGTATATCGCGCTTCTCGTGCAGCCTTTGAGTCGAGATTTCAGCCCGCGACGTTTCCGAATGCAAGGCTCACCGCGGTGACAGCTGAGTGGTTGCCAGAAGGACTACGACTTCCTGCGTACACCGCTGGACAACTTTGGAACGGATGGGCCATGCCCTATTTCGAGCTTGAAGTAGGGCAGCGCCTTCTCGAATGGTTGCCGAATCTGAGATACGACGGCACGCTAGATGCTTTTGTTTCCACGGCCTACGACGAGGGCGGAGACGATGAAGTCTTCAAGGGAACGACAACCTGTATTGATGGTTCACTGGTGACTCTGTATCCGATTGGCGCGGGGAGTTGGACCTGGGACTTGGCCGACGGTGAGCCCGTCCACCCCGCAATCTGATTTGCGGCTCCGTTGGCTACAACGGGGCCATCCCCACAATTCAGTCAGTGCACATGAAAAAACCGATAGCTGACAGCTAGAACCAAAGCACTCGTTTGCGGAAAAGACTGGTTATCCGTACAGTATTCACATCGAATGACTGTTCGGAGAGCCGAGATGCAAGACGAGACCTACCTGGCGCGCCTAAGGGCCTACTGGAAGCGGCACAACGCGTTCCCGCCCATGGTCAAACTCTGCGACATCGTGGGGCTGTCGTCCACATCCAGCATCTTCTCCATGGTCGGCCGCCTGGTCGAGGCCGGCTACTTGGAGCGGACCGAAGGCCGCATCGCGCCCACGAAGAAGTTCTTTGCCCGCCCGCTGCTGGGGCCGGTGCGCGCCGGGGTGCCGCAGCCAACCAGCCAGGAAGAGGTTGAGCTCGTCACGATTGACGACTACCTCATCGACGAGCCGGCCCGCACCTCCATGCACCGCGTCCGCGGCGACTCCATGCGCGACGCTGGCCTCCAGGACGGGGACCTGCTGGCGGTGGAGCACAACTGCCCGACCAAGCCTGGCGACATCGTGGTGGCCTACGTGGACAACGAACTGACAGTCAAGACCCTGCGCATGGACGAGCGGGGAACCTTCTACTTGGAGGCGGCCAACCCCGCTTATGCCCCGATTCACCCGCGGACGTCACTGGAGGTCCTGGGAGTCGCTGTCGGGCTGGTGCGAAGGTTTCGGGCCTGATTTCCGCGCAGAAACTCCGCCACTCAAGTGAGGAACCTTGAAATGGTCCACCCCCATCGCCGCCAGCAGCTGCAGCGCAAAGGCGAAGCTGTACTTGCCCTTGTTCACCCGGTTGATGAGCACCTGGACGTCCATGACCGTGCCTTGGGCCTCCAGCCGACGGGCCAGCTCCTTGTAGGACAGGTGCTTGCCCTCCCGCAGCTCCTTGATGAGCGAGCGGGCGCGCAGGTCGTAAAAGGCGCGCACCCGGGCGCCCTGGTGCAAATCGTTTTCCATTTACGCGCATGGTACGGGCTGCTTTTTAGATTCGACCGTCGTAAATCGAATTCGATTTACGTATAAGCCCAGGCAGGGGTACCGCACTAGACGCCATGACAGGACAGCACCGTTGTCCACAGGAACACCCCATGAGAGTCAAAGTACGTCGCCTGCGCCTGAACGGCAAGAACCTGCCCATGAACCCCGAGGGTGAGCCTCCCGTGTCCGGAGAGCTGCGGGTGCGCCCTGAGCGTGACCCGGAACTCAGTCGCGACGTCACCCGGGCCCGACTGCTGGACGTTGGCCGAGGCACCGAGACCGACCTACTGCCAGACCTTTCCGATGCCCAACTGCTCTGGGCCAAGGGTGGCAAGCTGCGTCTGTCGGGCGTCGAGCGGGTGGGCGGCGTGTCGTTTGCCCAGACCTGGGCTGTCGAGGTGGCCGAGTGATTCGCGTCTACCTGCACACCGGCCCGGTGGCCAAGCGCACGACCGCCAATCAGGTGGCCGTCCTGGACATCGCCTACGAGACGCAGAAGGCCTTCTCGGACTACCTGGTCGCCGCCTCGCTCGCCGGGCAGGGCGAGGTGCAGCCGGACAAGGTGACCAGCTACCCGCGGTGGTCAGGCAGCCTCTGGGACCTCACCGCTCGGGCCATCACCCGAATCCTGTACCGGGCAGACCAGGCGCCGTCCTTGTCCGAGCCAGACCGCCGCTGCGCCTACTCGACCCACCTGAGCGCCTACATCGAGCGCGCCAACCGAACCAGCCAGGGTGTCGAGCTCGGCACCGCAGACATCGTGCAGGTGCCGGGCAAGCGGGGCACCTACCGGGTCACGTTCGGCGAGGACATCCTGGGCAAGCGCAGCGCCGAGTTCGCCTACGGCAAGAAGTCCCTCCAGCCGCTGGACCTGCTCCTGCGAGCCATCTGCCAAGCCTACTTCGGGCAGGACACCCTGGCACCGCGCCCCAAGCTCATCATGCCCCCGACACTGCAGATTGATGGCAAGCAGGTGTTCGACGTGGCCGCCCTGGACGAGCCTGCAAGAACCGGTTTTCTGCGGTACCGCGGCAAGCTCGACGAGACCCTGGCGCCGGCTGATGACTACGCCAAGTTCCTGGTGAAGGGGTAAGCCATGACCGCCGCTGTCGCTGAGAAGCCCAAGTACTTTCCCCTGCGCCAGCGCACCGGGACGGCGTCGCACCACCTGTCCACGGACGCGGTGGGCTTCGGCCTGGACGACCTGGACAAGCTGACCCCCAAAGAAGTCGTTTTCTTGCTGGCCGAGGCGCGCTGGGGCTCAACCAAGACCATGGCCTGCCCGCACTGCGGCACCATCTCGTCGCACTACTGGCGGTCCCGGGAGAACCGCTGGAAGTGCAAGGCCTGCGACAAGACTTTCTCGGTCACATCCGGCACCGTGCTGGCCGACCACAAGCTGCCCCTGGTCAAGCTCCTGAAAATCATCTTCTCCTGGGCCAACGGCTCATCGGGCAAGGCCGCGCTGCAGCTGCGCCGGGACTGGAACGTCTCGTATCCGACCGTGTTCACCCTCCTGCACAAGATGCGCGAGGGTCTGATGCGGGGCTTCAACGTGGGCGTGCTGTGCGGCGTCCAGGAAATGGACGGCATGGACGTCAACGGCCGCCGGTACAAGGAGAAGCGCAACAAGCCCCAGGGTGGCGGTGGAGCAGGCGCGCCAAAGCTGCCCGAACACCTGCTCAAGCCCACCGGTGAGGTCGAGGGACCTCCCGCCCCGCCCAAGGCAGGCAAGGCCGCCAGGCAGCACCCGGACCGCCGCATCATGCTGGTGACGCGCCAGCGCGGGGTGGCCAAGGGAAAGGGGGCTGCCTTCACCCGTATCGCCATGGCCATCACCGAATCGGGCAAGACCGTACTGGCCACCGCTCAGCGCTTCATCTCGGCGGAGTCGGCCGTGATGAGCGACGAGGACCCGTCCTACGCCGCTTTCGGCAAGCTCTTTGCCCAGCACGAGACTATCAAGCACTCGGAGACATTCAGCAAGCCCGGGGGCGTCCACAACAACCACGCCGAGTCCTTCAACTGGCGCGCGCGGCGCGCCGCCGAGGGCATCTACCTCAACCCGAGCAACAAGTACCTGCAGGACTACATGGTCGAGCAGGCCTGGCGCGAAGACACCCGGCGGTTGTCCACGTTCAACCGGCTCAAAGCGCTGTTGGGGCACGTGCTCAACGTCGGGCTGTCCCTCTGGTTCCGCGGGTACACGCACGGCCACCACCGGGAGTACGAGTTCCTGGTCGAGGGCAACCGAGAGGCGAAGGGGCGCGGGAAGCAGAAGGGGTGGCGGGAGAAGCCACCCCGATAACCGATTCGGTTTATGACGTTGGTGCTTGCTGTCGTAGGCAGGCTACCCCGCTTCAGCGCACAGCAAGCGCTCCCAAGGAAGGTCGGGGTCCGAGTCCAACACCACCCTGCTAACCCCAGAGGTCACCTTGGAATTCGGTGCGAAAGGTCCGACGTCGCGATATCCCACGAATATGGTGAACCAGCGAATGTGCAGCTTGTAGTTGTAGAAGGGCCGAGGCGTTGGACCGAGACTTCCGTACATGCCGTGCCGCCATATCAAGTTGGGGACCCTGCCTTGTTGAAAGAGCTCGGCAAGGGGTTCGTTGACCGCGAACTTAATGGTCAGACCACTGGGAGGCGAAGCGCCTCTAACTGCTTCCACCACCTGCGAGGGGACTCCGTACTCTGCGTCATATAGGCGGCACCCGAACTCTTTGCAGAAGTAGCGCAATAGGTTTTCAATCTGCGCGTCTGTTTGCTCCGGGTAGATGTCCCGAAAGTCGAGTTCTCGACGCGCCAACAATGTCTGCTCATTGGACAGCACCCAGTGGACCAACGCATCTACAGCCCTATCGTGAGGTTGCGTTCGCGAATTGTTGCAACAACCGCATAGGGACGGCGGGTACTTCAGCTGCGTCGCGTTTGCGCTTTGAATAGCTTTGAGAGCACCGTCAAGGCTACCGTGGATTATCGCGTCTGATACAGGGTACGGCCCCTTACCATAGAGGGCGACAAGAATGGCTCGCTTGATGCGATGCTCCCTTGAGTCCGCAACGGCGCCGCACACCCAGCACTTGCCGGGTTGATGCGGGGGGACACGGCAAGCCGAAAAGTCATTGAGGCCTTCAACGACAGTCACCAGCTTTCGCTGAAGGGAGTTGACGTTGGCGAGCACGCGTTGCTGTGCGTCGGCGGGAAACAGGTCCAACCAGCTCGGACGGGGCGCGTCCGACGGGGGTTTTGAAGTCATTTGAGTACGAGGGTGAATCAGTGGATTGCTGCCCTATGTGTAGCCAAGTAGCCTCTATAAACACCAAAAAAGCCTCTTTCTTACATCAGCATCAGACATCCTGCGCACTTCTACTCAGCGGCGCTCCGCGCTATCGCTACCAGGTTTTTCCGCGTTTCGAGTCCGTGCGCGCGCCATCCTTCCGCAGTGCCCACGGCCTCCGGGTCGAGGTTGGGGTCAAACTGGCGGAGAGCGGCCATGACGGCCTCGCGTTTCTGCTGCAGGACGGTCTCTCGGGCGACGAGCGCATCGCGGTGAGCCGGCTCGGCCGCCTGAAGCGCGCGCACGAACTCCAGCTCCCCGTTGAGGTTGGCCAGCAGCGTGGCCATCTTGGTGAGGGCCGTCTGCGTGCGGGTGCGCGTCATGGTCAGCGCCACCAGCTGACCTCCACGGCCTCGGCCTGAGCAATCAGCTCCAGGTATGAGGCGTCTTTGGGCTTCCAGCGCCACACTCCCGCCCGGTGGGGCACGCCCTTGAAGTCGTGAAGACGCTCGGCCTCGCTCAGAGCGAGCAGCTTGCGTAGCGCCGTGCGGAGGCTGTTGTTTCTAAAGCGCTTGCGCTGGTCCGCACTGGCAACCTGCAGCCCGAATGCCTGTATGGCGGCCTCAGTCAACGCAGAGGTCGCCAAGGCCTGCGGGTAGGCCGTCCGCAACATCTCCCGGACCCAAGCGATGCAGTTCCCTTGGCCGCCATAGCGTTGGCGCGCGTTCACGACCAGCACGGGTATCGCAGGCGCCTGCGGTGCCAACTGGCTGTAGACGTTGTCCAAGTGGTGCAAGAGAGCGGTCAGCCGCTCCTTGCGGGCCGCCAGGCGGGTCAGCTCTGCATCGAGGGTCTGCAGCTCGCCGGCGACGGCCGCGCGCTCGTTGAGAGTCCACTTGAGCTCAGGGGGCGTCTGGGTCCGGGCCATCAGTGGGCCCCTCGATGAGCTCCGCCTGCGCGCGCAACATGTCCAGGGTGGTCTCGCCCCTCCATTTCCAACGGATGACGGGTTTCCCGGGCCGTTCGACGACAACCCGTTCGAGGACGCCTTCGTCGTGGAACAGCTCTAGAACTCGCCGCTTGATTGACTCGTGCAGCTTCTTGCGGAGGATTGCCACGGAGATGTCGATGCTGAAGTTCACGGCGACCGCGTCGACCAGCTCGGAAACGGTTAGGGGCCCGTGTGCGGCTTTCAGCTGCGCTCGAAGAAACGTTCCCAGGGCTCCCCGCTTTCCGTACTTTCCTGCCCAGCAATGCACCACCCCTGCCGCCTCGGGATTGACCTGTTGGGCCATTTGCTCCAACACCGATTCGAGACTCGCAATGGTTTCTTTGGCAGCTTTGGCTTCTTGTATTGCTTTGGCCTGAGCCTTTCGAAATCGTAGGGCCCGTTGCTCGATTTTTTCGGCCTCGACCTGCATCGCCCTGGCGCGCTCGGTCTGCTGCTGCACTCGTCCCCTCAGTGCCGCCATTTCGTTCAGCAGCCACTTGATTTCGGGCGCAGTCCGAGTGCGGGGAGCGGGTTGAGTAGAGGCGGTTGCAGGGCATGAAGGGACCATACCTCTGTGAAGGGACCGCTTCTGCCCAAAAAACAAGCAAAACGGCCCGCGAGGGCCGTTCAGGAGGGTGTCATGGTCATCAGCTTATTAACACCCTTGGGCGCTGACCTGGGTTACTTCAGGTCGTCCACCAGCAGTTGCGCAATGCGGGCTGCGTTGCCCGTGGCGTCTGGCTGTCCCTGGGCGTCGAGCACCGACACCGTGCTCTTGTTGTCCTGGCTGCGCACCACCACCCGGTAGCGGGCCGGTGCCGCGTCGGGCGCTGGGCTGCTGAACAGGCGGCTGAAGAAGCCGGGCTTGCTCTGCTCCGCGTTGCCGGGTGCCACGTAGCGCACAAAGTAAACACCCTGGCTGCGATCGCGATCTTCGACCGTGAAGCCGCTGCGGTCCAGCGACAGACCCACGCGGCGCCAGGCCCGGTCAAAGCCGTCGTCGACCGCAATCACGGGCTGGCCGTTCACCGTGGTGAGCCGGGCTGCCGCCTGCACCGGTGCGGTGGCCACGGCGGCCTGGGCTTGCGCCTCGCTCACGCCCAGCTTGACCATGAGGCGCGAGAGGAATTCGGCTTCGAGCTCCGGGTCGGCCTCGCGGGGTTGCCAGACCGTCTGGTCTTTTTGTGCGCTGGAATACACCTCGACCATGCCGCGGTGGCTGATGAAAATCTCGGTTCTGCCGTCGCCGCTGCGCTCAAGCCGGGTGCGGAATTTGTCTTGTTCGCCGGTCGAGTAGAGGTTTTCGAACACCCGGCCGATGGTGCGGCGCACGATGTCTTGCGGCAGCTTGGCGCGGTTTTCGGCCCAGTCGGTTTCCATGATGCCGAGCTTCTCTTGGTCCATCTCCAACACAAAACCGTTTTCTTGCCAGAAGTCGCGAATGGGCGTCCAGAGCTTGTCGGCCGGGCGGTCCACCACCAGCCAGCGTTGGCCGCCAGCCCGCTCAATCCGAACGTCGCCCACCGCGTTGGTCGCGGTGGTCGGGCCAGATGCCGCAACGGGCTGAGCGGTCTGGTAGCCGCTTGCGGTCACCACCGAACCTGGCACCTGATAGCGCACGTCGCGGTTGAGCTGGGTGAGGTCGGGTGGCACGTCGAGCGTGCTGCCCTTCTGGGCGCTCTTGTAGTCGATCTTGTCCTCTTGCAGCACGCTGCAGCCCGCGGTCAGCGATGCGGCCAGCGCGATCACTGCCCATCGGGCCAGGGAAGAGGGGAGGCGCGGGGTGTGTTGTGGCATGGAGCGGTTCGGGATTCGGAGGGGTGGGGCAAATGCTGGATGGCGCTGCGGTCAGTCGATCAGGCCGCTGTCTTTGAGGGCCGCTTCCAGCAAGGGTTCCAGATGGCTGGACAAAGGCGTGAGCGGCAGGCGCAGCGTGCCGCCGCACAGGCCCATGCGCGCCATCGCCCATTTCACGGGAATCGGGTTGCCTTCAAGAAACAGGTTTTTGTGTACCGGCATCAGGCGCAGCTGAATGTCCATGGCGCGCCGGGCGTCGCCAGCGATCGCCGCCATGCAGAGTTCGTGCATCAGGCGCGGGGCCACGTTGGCGGTCACGCTGATGTTGCCCTGGCCGCCACACAGCATGAGCGCCACGGCGGTCGGGTCGTCGCCGGAATACACCGCAAAACCCTCGGGCACCTCGCGGATCAGCCACTGCGCGCGCTCGATGTTGCCGGTGGCTTCCTTGATGCCGATCACGCCGGGGAGCTGGGCCAGTCGCAACACCGTGTCCAGCTGCAGGTCGGCCACGGTGCGGCCGGGCACGTTGTAGAGCACCATGGGCAGATCGCCGGTGGCCTCGGCGATGGCTTTGAAGTGCTGGTACTGGCCTTCTTGCGTCGGCTTGTTGTAGTAGGGCACCACCTGCAGCTGGCAGTCGGCGCCGACTTGCTGCGCGTAGCGCGCGAGGTTGATCGCCTCGGCGGTGGAGTTGGAACCACAGCCCGCCATGATGGGCACCCGGCCCGCCGCCTGCTCGACCGAGACGCGAATGATCTCGCAGTGTTCCTCGGTGGTCACCGTGGGCGACTCGCCGGTGGTGCCGACCACGCCGAGGCAGTCCGTGCCCTCGGCGATGTGCCAGTCGATCAGTTTGCGCAGAGCCGCGTAGTCCACACGGCCGTCGGCCTGCAAGGGAGTGATCAGGGCGACGATGCTGCCGGCAATCGGTTTCATGGCGGGTGTCTCGGGGGTGGGCTCGGGCCTGCTGCCAGGGGCTGATGCCTGCGCTGAGGCGGGCGAAGGGAGCATTCTACTCAGCGGCCGACAGGGGAAAGCGCGCTGGCAGGCCGGGTGGCGTGGCGTGTTTTCGCACCGCAGCCACGCGTTGCACGAAGCGTTCGGGCGCGCGGCAGAAACCGTCTTCGAACGCCACCACATGCAGTCCGGCCACCGCCTGCAGCAGCTCGCCTTCGCGCAGCAAAAACTCGGGACGCGAGGGCTTGCCCACCGTCTCGTTGCCCACCGCGAAGGTCTCGTAAAGCAACACGCCGCCACTGGCCACGCTGGCCACGATCTGGGGCAGCAACGGGCGCCACAGGTAGTTGGTGACCACCACCGCGTCAAAAACCTGCCCCGCCAGCGGCCAGGGACCAGACTCGATATCGGCCTCGATCACGCGGCCCAGACCTGCCACGGCCGCCACCGCTTCGGCCGATCGGTCCACGCCGGTGACCGCATGGCCTCGCCCCGCGAACCAGCGCAGGTGTCGGCCGTGGCCGCAGGCCACATCCAGCACCGAGCCGCCGGGCGGCACCAAGTGGGTCCAGCGCTGAATCCAGATTGAGGGGCTTTCGGTTCCGTGCATGGTCAAAAGCAGCTCCACACCTGGTCGGCCAGTTTCACCAGGAAGTCGGGCTGCTGGTAAAGCGT